>Ga0302215_10003213_pt1 | contig 11052 bp, 13 predicted proteins | sample II_Fen_N3_1_FD_194580 | JGI IMG/M metagenome (GOLD analysis project Ga0302215, IMG submission 194580) | Peat permafrost microbial communities from Stordalen Mire near Abisko, Sweden - II_Fen_N3_1 | ecosystem: Environmental > Terrestrial > Soil > Wetlands > Permafrost | place: Sweden: Abisko... | reverse complement strand
AAACAGCGGTTTGAGCGAATACGTAAAAACAACAAGTAAAAAGATCTTTTATATTGTGGCAGAAGCTGAAGCAAAGATACACGCGAAAGCGATTGACGAAGTCCATTTTCATGAAGTCGGAGCAACAGATTCGATTGTAGATATTATTGGAGCAGCAATTTGTGTGGAAATGTTGAATATTGATGAAATCCAATGTTCGGAGATAAACCTTGGAAGTGGATTCGTACAATGCGAACACGGCATATTTCCGGTTCCTGCACCTGCTACACTTGAAATATTAAAAGGAATGCCGGTATATAGCAAAAATGCAAAAAAAGAATTGACTACTCCCACCGGCGCAGCAATTTTAAAAGCACTTTGCAGTGAGTCAGGCAACTTCCCTGAGTTTGTGATTGAAAAAACAGGATATGGATTGGGCAAACGGGATATGGAAACACCAAATGTTTTACGGGTGATCGTTGGTAAAAAAAAAACTCCTGACACCCTGACAATGCTGGAAACAAATATTGACAATATGAATCCTGAGATCTATTCGTATTTATTTCCAAAACTACTCGACAACAAGGCTTTGGATGTTTTCGTTACTCCAATCATCATGAAGAAAAACCGTCCGGCAAATATACTGAGTGTGTTGTGTACCGATGAAGAAGTAAACCAACTGGAGGAAATTATTTTCACAGAAACAAGTACATTAGGCATTCGAAAATACAAAGTGGAACGTGAAATACTGGTACGGAAATTCGATAAAGTCAATACACGATTTGGTACGGTCACTATAAAATATGCTTTTAGAAACGGTCAGCTCCTTAAATTTACTCCCGAATACGAAGAATGCCGCCTGATTGCTGAAAGTACACATACACCCCTGATTCAAATACTGAATGAAGTGATAAGTGACGTGGAATCCGGATATTCAAAATAAGATTTATCCCTGAGCGATTCAGTAAGTTGTAAGTAACTTTGATATTGCAGTATTTATCGGAATATCAATTTCAAAATAATTTTCATTTAATTTTATACCAACACTATGCACATCCCTGATGGTTACCTTAGTCCGCAAACGTATGTTCCTTTATTAGGACTATTTGTGGCAGTTGCTGCTGTTGCTGTAAAAAAGGTAAAAGAGAAAGTAGATAAAAAGCTTGTTCCGTTTTTAGGAATGGCGGCTGCTTTTTCATTTCTTATCATGATGTTTAATTTGCCTATTCCCGGTGGCACAACAGGACATGCTGTGGGGGCGGCAATCATCGCTTTGTTGTTTGGCCCCTGGGTATCATTTATTGCCGTGTCGGTAGCACTTATTGTTCAGGCACTGGTTTTTGGGGATGGTGGCATTACGGCAATCGGGGCTAATTGTATCAATATGGCTTTTATTATCCCTTTTGTATCCTGGTATGTTTTCAGGATTATCGCGAACAAAAATGCCTCTTTCAAGCGAATGAGTGTGGCAGCATTTATGGCAGGATATCTTAGTCTGAATGCGGCAGCCATTGCAGCTGGAATAGAATTTGGCATTCAGCCTTTGATTGCTGTCGGGACAGATGGGAACCCACTTTATGCCCCTTATCCTTTAAGCATAGCGCTTCCGGCAATGGCCCTGGAACATTTACTGGTATTCGGATTTGCTGAAGCAATTGTGACACTGATCATTTTTAGATATTTTTTTAAACACAATAAAGATTTTATTGAAGTACTTAAATGACATTTTTTTTCATGAAACCCATTCTTATGAAACCCTATCAAAAATATATAATATTCATTGGGATACTCCTTGTTCTATGCCCGTTAGGTCTAATTCTTCCCCATTATTTTAAAGCCGGAGATGCCTGGGGAGAATGGTCTGTTGAAAGTGTCAAACAACAAACAGGACATGAACCTGTAGGGATGAAAAAAACCGCGGGTATATTTTCTGCTCCCATTCCTGATTATAGTCTGGGAAAAGAGAATGATCCTCTCTCAAAAAGATCTTTAAACTATATTATTTCAGGTTTGATTGGAACAGGCATTATTTTAATTATCACTTTTGGCGTTTCAAAACTAATGCCCTTAAAAAAAGAAGAATGATACCTCCATTTCTTTTACATAAAGAAAATTTCAATTCAGAAAATGAAACTGTAAAGCATAAGCTGTCATTCATTGATCATACAATGAAAAATGTGGCTTCATTTATAACAACATCATTTTTACAATATTACACTTCAAAAAAAGGAGGATTGCTTCAGGCAGTTGATGCAAGAGTAAAAGTTGCTTTTATGATTAGCCTTGCTGTTATCATAAACCTGACACAGAATATTCCGGCTCAAGGTATTCTGTTTTTAGTGATTTTTATATTATCTGTTTCCTCGAAAATTAATCTGCTAAGTATTTACAAGAAGGCTTTACTGACAGGTTTCTTTTTCGGGTTTTTAGTCTTTGTTCCGGCATGTCTCAATCTATTTACAAAAGGACATCCTATAGTCACTCTTTTCAGTTTTTCAAATGAACACCAATGGTGGATTTATAAAATTCCAAAAGATATATACATTACGCGTGAAGGATTAAATCTGGTTTCCAGGTTAACCATCAAGGTAATTAATTCCGTTTCGATTGTTTTACTGATAACAGCTACCACCACTTTTGAAGGCATCATTAAATCCTTGTCCTGGTTCAAAGTACCAGGCATATTTTTACTAACCCTTACCATGAGTTATAAATATATATTTGTATTATCCACGACGGTAGAAGAGACTTATTTTTCTCTTAAAATGCGTTGGTGGAACCGGGGTTCTGTCATTGAGGCTGAAAATCTGATTGCAGGTCGCATTGCTTACCTGTTTAAAAAATCATGGGAGCGATACGAATTATCCTATCAATCTATGATCGCCCGTGGTTTTGATGGTACATTTAGTTTTTATAATTTTGACAGGTTAAAACGGATTGATTTTGCTTTTATCTGCATTAGTATTTTCATAATAAGCTCAATTCTCATACTAAATTTTTATTATGCCTGATATTTTCAATTTACAAGAAGTAGGGTATAGTTATATGCCAAACAACTATGCACTAACGGATATCAATCTGGCTATTCATGAAGGTGAAATTTTATCCATCATCGGTGCGAATGGAAGTGGCAAATCGACCCTGTTGCATTTACTTTGCGGACTTATACACCCTACTCATGGCAGTTTATATTTCAGAGGAGATATGATTACCGAAAAAGCACTTAAAAATGCTGCGTTTAATAAAAAATTCAGGTCCTCAATAGGTTTTATCTTCCAGAATTCGGATGCTCAGCTTTTCTGTCCTACTGTTATGGACGAACTTCTTTTCGGTTCTTTTCAATTAGGATATCCAAAAGAGAACGCATTATCCCGGGCAAATGATGTTGCTGATATGCTTAATATTTCTGAGTTAAAAGACAGACCTACCTATATGCTTTCAGGTGGTGAGAAGAAACGGGTAGCTATTGGAGCAGTCCTTACAACCAACCCCGATATTTTAATTTTCGATGAACCGGTAAGTGGCCTTGATCCTAAAACCCGTTCTTTTATTATTGAACTCATATTTCAACTCAATCAAGCCGGCAAAACGATTATCATTAGTACCCATCATCTCGAATTAGTCGACCATTTCCGATCAAGGGTAGCTATACTCTCCGAAAATCATACCATCGAAAAGACAGGTACATGTGACGAAATTTTATCAGACACTGATTTATTGATTCGAACCAACCTGATAGGCGAATATCCTCATAAACACGATGACAACATGGTTCATAAACATCTGTTTTCAGATTTTTTATTTCATCAGCACAGACATTAAACAGAATTCGGATTCTTCTACTTTGTAAGAATTTTAAATGGTTGAGATTCACCCGGTGCTTAAAAAGGCAGTTGATTCTGTCAGTTTAATTCAGTCCTTTCTTTTCAAAACAGAACATTAAAAGCATGTGTTAGTTGCTGTTTATCGTTACAAACGATTGACCATCAACCCCTCGTTAGGAAACGAGGGGTAGAAGATTCCTGGAATTGATTTTACTTTTATCACCCCAAATTTCCGGTATAAAGTTGTTCCACCGGTAAAATCAAATCCCAATTCTTACCCCATACCATATTGCCGTGATCGAGATAAAATTTTTTTAAAATTTGATGGCTTCAGGTATTTATTATATTGTTGATGTGGATGCTGATGTAAAAGAACTCCAAAATCTACTCTTTTTACTTTTCCGTCATTAAATTTGAGTTCTACAGAAAGATCTGAGATATAATCGGCCTGTTGTATAAATAGTTGTCGTGCCATAATATTCTTTATTTTCTTTTTGATAGTAGTACATTTGAATAGAATTTGATTTCCAGAGATGACTTTACCAACTACCGACTACCGACTACCGACTACCAATGGAGCTTGCGACATCCCGTATTTTCGGGACTAACAACTACCGACTACTTTTCCGTTTTTATTCGGACAAACAGATCTACAGGCATGGCAAGCATAGATTTCAACTCCCCGCTTGTTATTGACCTCAGAAAACTCCCTGCACTTTTTCTGAGATACTTCACCGTTTAATCCAATGGCTCCAACCGGGCAACTGTCAATGCAATATGAACAGGATTCATTACATAGTTTACTTGAAAAAATATCATCTGATTTCAGAACCGCGTCCGTGATCACTGCACCAAGTTTAATTAAATTGCCAAATTCATTATTACAAAGCAACGAGTTTTTACCGATGATGCCGATACCTGCCTTATATCCTAAATGCTTTAATGAAAGTATTCCTTTACCGGTCATGGTTTCTTCATCCCAGTAATCATAAGGTTCAGAAGGTATCATGATTCCATTATATCCGCGTTTCTCTATAAAAAGCGTTAGGGACAAAGCAATCTGACTTACCTTTGCCAATGCCAGTTCCTCTATCGCGGTATAAGGTGCGGTTGTTTCAATATTCATCGAACTTCCCGGAATACGGCATGCAATAGAGATTATAGATTTGGTATTCTTATATACATCCGTTGGATGAAAACCTTTTGGACAATCTCCAAATCGGTCAATGGATGCAATTCCACATAAATCAGCCCCCAATTCGTTCGCCAATTCTTTTATTTCGGTTGATGTTATCATAAATATTTAATTAAATTATATTTAATATGTTGGAAAATAGTAACCGGGAAAGAATCTAAAGATTTGTCCAACATGAATATTTTAAATCATTCTACAATAGTGTACACTGTTAATTTTCATCATGAACGGATTAAAATAATTTCTTAAAAATTAAAGACACATGGTTTTAAGTAATTGCAAATATTTAATGATCTATTTGTTAATTTACAATAACTTCTATTTTAGGATATTGGCAATTATTAATTATTAATTTCTATATCTGATACTATAAGTTCTTCCTGCACAGAAGGGACTCTGTTTCTGAAAAGAATATAAATTAACAGTATGGCCAACACTAAAAGAACAGCTGAAACAACAGAACCTTCAAACCCAAACTTTCCGCCATTCCAAATATTTGCGGTATTATATTTGGTTACCAGCAATGTAGGGATTTCAATGCCACTTACATTAAAACCAAAGATGGGTCCCTGAAAGAAATTCCAGCTAAAATGCAAAGCAATCGGGAACCAAAGTTTTTTAGTGTATATGTAAGGTAGTCCGAGTGCTATTCCCGAAAGGAATATGATGATTAAACCAATAATATTCACATTGGAATTTGCTATATGCATGGCACTGAATATCAGAGCTGAAATGACCAATGCAACATATTTATCAAATGAGACCATTAAATTATTCAGGATATACCCTCTTGCAAATACTTCTTCGGCAATAGCAACAAAAGCAAACAAGCCGAAACAATTCATCAAATTGACTGCATTAAATTGAATATCTACATATTCTATCTGTTTAGTCAATATTAAAACGGTATAACCAACAAGCATAATTACAAACCCCAACGCACAACCGAAAATCAGGTCTTTACGAATAGAACCTTTTATAAATCCGATACTGGTAAAAGTTTTTTTGTCTGCCTTTTTTCGAAATAGCCATACAATTCCTACAGTACCAAGCATAGACATAAAGTAAATGATACTCAGTTGCACAGAGGTTTGGTGTCCATCACTAAAGTGACGAAAGTCTACACCCGCTATTAACATCCCGATTGCCTGAAATATTCCAACAAAGATCAGGTATGGAATGACTATTTTAAGAACATTTTTCCAACCCTTACTTCCATTTGTTTTTACAATTTCCATTGATTTATAATTATTAAAGTAAGATTTATTAGTTTTATTTTTATATCCTTTTGTTCGGTTTACTGTTTCCATCCATAATAAATGGTGCTGGTAAAACAATGATAAAAACTTTCGAAACAGGTATTTATATTTTTTTATCTTTGTAAAAACAAATGAAAAAAAAAACATAAATATATTTAACCCACACATTTAGTTCTTTGCCTGGTTAAGTATTTCTTCAATATGTTTATTGAGTGTATTTACAAGATTGAGCCCTCCCACCGTTTGTTCGTTAAAGAAAACCGGCAATCTCATACAACCCAGTATAACTCCATCTACAGGATATCCGGATATAATACCCAAAATAGTATCAATAGAGCGTTGGTCAATAGTCTGTCCATCAAATTTATTGAAAATAATATCATTGATTAGTTCCTGTTCATGATTGTCAGGTGTTATGATTTCGATACCGCCTTTTTTAAAACGATCCTGATAAAAAGAAGATTGCATGGTAAATTTAATGCCAAGTAATAATCCATTCTTAATTTTAAGCCTTTGTGCCTCCAGATAAGCTGAATCAACCGCACTAATAATCGGAATATCAAACCGGTTCTTTAATTCGTTCATCACACGGTGTGGGGAATTTGCTGCTAAAGCTATTATCTCAGCTCCTGAATTTATCAGGCCTTTTATCCCCTGACTTATATAATCTACATAGTCATCCATCCTGTTATTATCCTCCAGTACTTTAAACGGACCATGGGATAAACTGTAGATCACAATCTCAGGATAATTAATGTCATTGTACCTGCTTTTATACAAATTCAGAATTCGGCTATAATACTCGATAGTTGTAAAATGACTGATCCCTCCTAATATTCCTATTCGTTTAAATTCCGGCATCTTTCGTATTCTTTTTTATATTTAAATGAAATGATTATCGCCTTTTGCAACAAAGTAATAGGAAATAAATAAAGTCCCATAATTTTAAATAAAACTTAATCAACCCACAGATCTAACGCCCTCTCCCGATAGCTATCGGGATTGGGAGAGGGCGGGGGGAGAGGTCGTATTTTAAGAAGAATAAAACAATACATTATATTATTCAATCTACTTAACTTTCAATTATTTGAAAATATTATAAATATGAAACGATAAGTTACTCTAACGGAGTTAATATCGACATTTTTTTTATTTTTTCACACACTCAATATATAACATAGGAACTGTCAGTTTTAATTCACCATTTCTTTTTGATAAACTATTAAGATTTTTTTCAAACAACTTAAAAAACACTTGTCTGTCATTTTCTTCAAACATATTTCTCCAGGGAGAAATAAATCCAAGTATTGTAAATGAAGAATTGAGAAATGTTGTACCATTTAAAAACCTCAGTTGATAGCTTGAATTGATAAACTTTTTGATATTGAAACCATTCCTTTCAAGAAGTTCTTTAACCGATTCTTCTGTACCCCGGTGTTTTACATGTTTATTCAACAGAGGCAAGTACTTTTCAAAACCATGTTCCAGAATTGTATCATTGAACACGTCATAAAATTCTGAAAATGTACCGGTTAAATTTGTTGTCAGGCAGATTGAACCATTTGTTTTTAATACTCTGTGGCATTCGGATAACACTTTGTCAGGTTGTTCGAAATTATTTATTCCTAAATTTGAAGTTATTAAATCAAAGTGATCAGATGGAAATGAAATGGTTGAGGCATCGCCTTCAATCACTGCAATGTTTTTAAGTTGGAATGTGTCAATTTTAGCTTTTGCTCTTTTTACACTTTCCGTCCAGGGATCAATCCCAACGGAATGACAGTTGGTTCCAAGTCTTTGTGCAATGTCTATCAAAGGAAAACCTGTTGCACAACCAATATCAAGATAATTAGAATACGCACCCATTGGAAAATTATCCATGAGTAATAATCCGAAAGGTGCTGACCATAAAGGCAATTCGTCATACGCATTTGTAATATCCGGTTGCAGGTAATCGATTTTTTTTGTTAAGTAGTTTTGCATAGTAGGGTGTGATTGATTTTATTTCTGTTTTAAAAAATTTCCATCGATGATCATCAACTTTACACCATTTTCTGTACTTGAGCGATGTGAACTTACATCATCTGTTACCACATAAGTCATTCCTTTTATCAGAATAAATTTCCCGCCATTTTGCAATTCACTTACAAATTCACCTTCCAGACAATGTACAATGTGTCCTTTTTTGCACCAGTGGTCGGCTAAATAACCTTTCGGATATTCAACTATCCGTATCCTTAATCCTGGGAATTGAACAGTTTGCCAGATAGCGGTTCCACTTTCTCCGGGATGTTCGGTCTTTGGGATGATTGTCCAGTCAATTGTTTGAAATGGGATGTTTTCATGTATCATTTTTAATTCCAGTATGTGTTATAAGTCGAAATGCCTTTTTCAATTGAATGTGATCACTGAAACAAATATACTTGTGTTTTTAGAAAGCTTCAAGATCCTTTAAATATTGGATAAATAGAAAGCGTGAGTTCATTTTACTCAGTGCAATCCAACTTCAATTATAAAAATGTGTTTTACTCCAGACTTTTATTTTTTATCGTCAAATTCAATTAATTGACGAACCTTTTCTGCATTCATCTTTGTTGAAAAATGCTCTGCTTGTAATAAGTTTCAGCGTAAAATAATTCAATCAATTGTTTCTATACGTCGTTTTAAACTTTACTCATTTACTCATGCAATGAATATAGGGATTGATAATCAATTCGATTACAGTTAATCTTTTGTTTTATTAATAAATAATAAAAACAATCTGTTTAAGTTACTAAAATAAATTCGCAGGATTTGTTCTCAAAAACACCCCGATATCAATGCCCCCTGTTCCTACCAACAATACTTTATCGGGATTAAATTTCTTTGCAAACTCACTCATACCTTTATTTTCACCACGTCGACCACTTTTCACCTCGATAGCTATTACTTTCCCACTTTTTTCAATGACGAAATCTACTTCATTATTGTTTTCTCTCCAATAAAAGAGTTGATACCGGTCAGAAACAGAATAATTAATCAAATGAGCTCCTATGATTGATTCTACCAATCGCCCCCATTCCTTAGGATTATTTCTAACTTCGAAATAAGAATAATTACTTTGAGCAGTTAACAATGCATTGTTATATACCTGAAATTTAGGGCTCGAAGATCGTTTTTTAATTACATTCCCTGCATATTTTTCGATTCCGACCAGCAATCCTGCATCTGAAAGCAATTCCAAATAATGAGATAAAGTAGTGGTATTGCCGGCATCCTGTAATTGGCCCATCAACTTGGTATAGGAAAGAATCTGACAGGAATATATAGATCCTATTTCAAAAAGGCGTTTTAACAGAGCAGGTTTATCTACACGGGTGAGCATCAAAATATCTTTGGATATACTTGTTTCAATGAGTGAATCTTTTATATAGTTTTTCCAACGTTGTTCGTCTTTTATAAGCGTTGCTGAACCGGGATATCCTCCGAAGTATATATATTGTTCTAAAGTCCATCCAAATGCAGTTTCCATTTCGGCAAATGACCAATGACCCAAATGTATTGTTTCAAACCTACCTGCTAATGATTCAGTTAAACCTTTTTGAAGTAATAACCGGGATGAACCCAATAAAATAACCTTGATATTCGTTCCATTTCGAGAATCCTTATCCCATTGCTGTTTCACAATTTCACTCCAGTTATCAATTTTTTGTACTTCATCGATCACTAACAGATAATCAATAGCCTGAGTTGCTTTCATAACAAATCTGGCACTTTCCCAAACTTGCACTATCCATTCAGAATTAGAATTCATTATTGCATCAGCCGATTCATACGTGTTACCTATGCCTATATTTTTCAAAAGTTGCAAAATCAGGGTTGTTTTTCCAACTTGTCGTGGCCCTGTTACTACCTGAATGAAGGAACGTTGTTCTTTTATTCTTTCTGTAAGTTGTTCTAAATAAATACGATTTATCATATTATTTAATTTTACTCAATGTATTGAGTTATTTTACTCATTGTTAAAAGCAAAAATACTCAATGTTTTTGAATTCACAATATTGATTCATAAAATCAACGTAAAATTTTTATTCCGGTACGATTTCTAATCACAATCGCTTTTTAGCAAAGAGAACATGGACATGTCATAATGTTTGTCGTTCCAAAACATCCATTGTCTCAAAACTCCCTCTTTCTTGAAGTTCAGTTTCAAAAGCAGTTTTTCTGAGTTCTCATTTCCTGGCATAACTTCTGCCTCAATTCTATTTATTTCAAGTTGATTAAAGCCGAAATTTAAAACTGCACTTAAAGCTTCAGTCATAATTCCTTTATTCCAACTTTCAGATTGTAAATCAAAACCGATATTCGCCTTATGTCGTTTCGTGAAGTTATTAAATCCAATTATTCCAATAATATTTTGTTCTCCTATCAATGAAATGCCCCAACGAATACCCTGATTGTCTTTAAACCGGTTTTGATACCAGTCAATAATTTTACCTGCTTCCGATCCAGGGTTAAAGGAAGTAAATTGTAAAACCGTGTTACGTTTTCATCGGAATATAAGTTGTAAATATTATTTAAATTAGTTTGTTTAATTTCGACTAAATTAAGTCTGTTTGTTTGAATTGTTGGAAAATCAGCCAATACATTTTCTGTTTGATTTGTAAGCATATGTTCTGTTTTTATTAATAACAACTATTGATTACTCCTTTGCACTCTTTGGTTTAAGGTCTTGAGAAAACCTTAAGGTTTATTCGCTGACGGATAAAGTGAAAACATAAGTTCATGTTGTTAAGTGCGATTCAATAGCATTTAA
>Ga0302215_10003212_pt1 | contig 11052 bp, 6 predicted proteins | sample II_Fen_N3_1_FD_194580 | JGI IMG/M metagenome (GOLD analysis project Ga0302215, IMG submission 194580) | Peat permafrost microbial communities from Stordalen Mire near Abisko, Sweden - II_Fen_N3_1 | ecosystem: Environmental > Terrestrial > Soil > Wetlands > Permafrost | place: Sweden: Abisko... | reverse complement strand
ATTCACATTAAATAGCTGTGATATAAGCACATGATTTTCCGTTGCAGAAATTTTTACTCCAACATTGTACGTTCCGCTCTGTGTCACTGTGATAGTGGCTGTATTGGAATTAGCAATTAAAGTTCCGTTAAAATACCAACGATGTTCATAAAAAATTCTATCCGCATAACTTCCAGCATTTTCAATTGAAACAATTGGTTTTGGAGTAAGAAGTACTTCAGCGATTTTATCGGCAATTAGTTTTGCTCCGGCATCATTACCATGAACCCCATCAGGAAATAACGGAGCCATTTCAACCGGTGATGTCACTGTATTATAGTCAATTACAGAAATCATATTGGTTTTGGCAATATCACTAACAATCGGCAATTCATAATTGATCATAACAGAATCATTCAAACCATATGAATTCGGGCGAATTTTACCCGGCATACACATATACACTTCGGGATGAGTTGGCAACGCTTTAAATTCAGCAATCCGGCTCAAATAATCGGTTCTGAATCTGGTTGCATCCCAATTAGGAAGTTTTGTATCATTTCCACCTAATGCCATTAAAACAATATTCGGATTCAATAATTTTGAATAAGCATATTGATTTGTTTCAGTCCATGCCTGTCCTGTAATATTTTGCAATGTAGTTCCTGAAACTCCTAGGTTTTCGGTATAATATGCACTTCCTAAATTAGCACGAATCTGAATTGGCCATGATTTATAAATCTGGCTGCTTGTTCCCGCACCCTGGGTTGTACTTGAACCAACGCAGGCAACACGTATTTTTGAAATTTCCGTCGGAATAGGTCCGCAATATCCGAATGCAACAGTTGGAACAACCACAGAACCTGTATCCACAACCATAATGCGATTGGAACGGAATTCACATTCTCCGAAAACAACTTCTACATTGCTCCAGGTATTTCCATTTATAAATTTATATTCATAAGGAGTATTGCTCTTGGTTACCTCAATCTTTTTAGTATAAATCCCATCAGCTTCCGGATCAATCATTTGTGTTGCAGTACTGCTCCAGTTATTGAAAGTTCCTGTAACAAATACACCGGCCGGATCGACAGTAATTCCTTTCATATCCACGTTTAGCGTAAGATAAGTCTTTTGAATAGGGTTCAATGGATCTTCCGCCAGAATTAAAGCGGTATCACCCGAAAGTACACCTGTCTGACTTACAGCAAAATTAAGATTTGAACCTACCCACGAAACAGTAGACACATTTCCATTTATTGTCACCGGAGTTGATGCTGAAGTACCAAGCGATTTCATACTTGGATTCCATTGATAATTGCCCGGAGGTGCATCAAACGATGCTTGCCATACCCATGCCGTATCATTTTTAATTAATGCACCATTGGGATATATCGTATCTCCACTATAAAATCCATAAAACCACGAAGTAGTTGTATTTAATCCGGCACTTATCCATGCAACTACGTTATTATCAGGATAAACTATTGAACTTGACAAAGCGCCTTTTGTTTTATCAATTACTTTCAGCTTAATTTTGTATTTTACATTTGGAATTACAATTTCAGTTTTCCCGGTAATTGTTCCATCAGCATTAACCGTAAATGTAATGACAGGTGTTGTAGAATATACAAAAGTGTTATTTAAATAAGTCCAGCCTGTCGATTTCAAATACGGAGTCCAAGTATAAGTTCCGGGAGTTGCATATAAAGTGGTTTGCCAGGTATAATCAGTTGCATTATTTGTATAAATTCCTTTTGGAGAATACGTTGCATCTGCATACATTGGATACCACCAGTCAGTAGGATTAGGGCTACGTGGATTCTGAGTCTGCAAGGCAGCACTGATAGATGTTATTACATTCGTTCCGGCATTAGTTCCCGTTCCATTTGTAATGGTTTTGGTTTGATCAATAATTTTCAACGTTATCGGAAATCTGGTTTGCTGATTTGAAATTGTAATTTGTGTACTTCCTGAAACGGTAGAACTTGGTTCTTTTGTAGTAGCAGTTACAGTTACAGTTCCATTTTTCAACGGTGAAAGCAAACCGGTTGCTGAAATTGTAGCCGTACTTGCATCGTTTACGGACCATGTTACTGCAGCTACTGAAGCATTTGCCGGTGAAACTGTTGCAGTCATTTGGCTTGTTCCACCATCAGTTGTAATGTTGGCTCCAGAAACTGTAATACCGGTCACATTAATAAATGGAGAACTGTATTCTTCAACTTTCATTACTCCAAGATACCCATAACCTCCTGTGGTATAGCCAACTTCAATTTTAATTTCACCATTTGCATCGGAATACAAAATTGGGGTTGTATAAATGTTATTGTTATTGCCGTTAACACTATTTGCACCAACTGCAGTACCAGAAGTTTGTAATGTTCCGACAGTAGAAATCGCACCGGTTAAAGTATATTGTGTAATTCTGGTAGCTGTATTATCTCTTGTTCCAAAGAGATAAAATTTATAACCATTTGTCTTGTTTAACCCTGTGACCTTAATGCTAAAACTGTTTGTTCCATTCAAACCGCTTTGAGTAAAGAAATAATCCTGAGTTGCGTTGGCAATTGCAAAATCTCCCAACAAAGTTGCAGAAGGAGATAATAAACCACCTACACTGCTTCCTCCGTTTGCCATAGTGGCTGTTACATTTACCAACGAAAACCCTGAGGCTGTACCAGTTGAATTCACTAATGCTGTAGTTGCACTGGCGGTAATTGCAGTATGATTATTCCAGTTATTACCGTTAGCATCAGGGCTTACTGTATTTAATCCCGGTGAAGCGGCGGGTCCAAAATCCACATAAACCTTTTGTAATAAAGTTTGTGCATTTAAATTTAAAACGAAAACAAGAAAACTTACTAATAGAAATAGCTTTTTCATACGTATATTTTTGTTTGAATTTCTTTTTAAATTTATTTCACCAGTTTGAAAGAGCGTTGTTTATCAACAACAAGAATATAAGCGCCTTTAGATAAAGAAATTGTATTAATCACGACATTGCCTGTAACTTGTTTATTCACAACTCTCATTCCGATTGAATTATAAATTTCAATCAAATTTTCTGCACCTGTTACGGTTACTTTTTCATTAAATAAAGTTGGTTGAACACTTACATTTCGGGAAGATGCATTATTTATTGCAGTTGAAACATCTGCAGGTATAAGCAAAGAAGTAAGTCCGGTTACAGTTCCATCCAAAGCAACATTGAATGGTAAATTTGCGTCAGCTGCATTGTAAACATACATTGTTGTATTAATATCTTTCCAACCAATAGATTTTGCACCCGGTTTCCATGCATAACAACCTGTACTTGCATTAACTGTCGCAGACCAAACCCACGCTGTATCGCTTTTTTCAATTGCAATTCCCCCCGGACATCTTGCCACACCTGAATAAAGTGCATACCACCAATCCCCGGTAGGCAGAATACTTTCTGTGTACAGCGATACGGCAGCATTAGTAACTGTTCCACCTGCAATATAAAGATTTGTTTCATCATTACTGGTTTGATCATTTGTTTTTACGCCTTTGGTTCTGTCGACAATCTTCAGTGTCACAGGAAATTTTGTAGCGCTGATAACTACCTGAGTAGTTCCTGTTATTTCACCAGTTGGCGATATGGTGAATGATAGATTATCTGTTTGTCCATAATAAATAATCCGTTTATTCATGGATGCCCAACCAAGCGTTTTCATGTATGGATTCCATTGATACGTTCCTGGAACTGCTTGCAATTGAGCTTGCCACGTCCAGTCATTTGTATTTTTTGCAAGTTGCGCGCCACTAATTCCGGTTTCACCGTCGTAAAAAGGATACCACCAATTTGTCCAAAAAGCAGGTGCGAGTCCCGCACTCAGATAGGCTATTACGTTTACGCCATTTTGATCAGTTGCTTTATTTGTTTTTGCACCTAATGTTTGGTCAATTACTTTTAATGTAACTGGAAATCTTGTAAGTTGATTGCTAATTGTTACCTGTGAACTACCAAAGATTAGGGAATTTGGTTCTTTTGTTGTTGCAGTAACCGTAACCGTTCCGTTTTTCTTTGGAATAAGTAAACCTGTTGAAGTTATGGTTGCAATGCTTGCATCACTCACACTCCACGTAACACTTGTTACAGAAGCATTTGCGGGTGTTACAACAGCACTCATTTGAGTTGTTGCACCATCAGCTATAATATTATTTCCGGAAACTGAAATTCCCGTTACGTTAACAAATGGAGCACTATATTCTTCAACTTTCATTACTCCCAGATATCCATAACCTCCGGTTGTATAGCCAACTTCAATTTTTATTTCACCATTTACATCGGAATATAATATTGGAGTTGTGTAAATATTATTATTGTTGCCGTTAGCACTATTTGCACCTACAGCTGTTCCCGAAGTTTGCAATGTACCTGTTGTTACAATTGATCCTGTCAACTTATATTGAGTTATTCTAGTACTTGCATTATCTCTTGTTCCAAAAAGATAAAACTTATAACCTTTAGTTGTATTTAACCCTGTTATTTTTATAGATGCGCTGTTTGTTCCATTTGTACCACTTTGAACAAAGAAATAATCCTGTGTTGCATTGGCGACAGCCATATCTCCTAAAAGAGCAGGATCTGGCGCAACTAATCCGCCAAAACCACTTCCTCCGTTAGCCAACCATACATTTACGTTAACCAAAGTAAAACCTGACGCAGTGCCGGTTCCATTTACCAGTGCAATACTTGAATTTGCAGTTAATGCCGTATGATTATTCCAGTAAATTCCATTTGTGGGACTAGCAGTATTTAATCCGGGCGAAGCAGCCGGACCAAAATCGACATAAACGCTTTGTAGCGGAGTTTCAGCAAGCAGACTAATGCTTAATAAAAATAGAAAGGAAAGAAATAAAGATTTTTTCATGGAATTAATAATTTAATTGTTATTTAACTTTGTGTCATTTACACACTACTTATTATTGGCAAAAATAGTTTATTCAACTATCATAAAGTATACAGCAAATAAAAAAGTGAATAGCAAAAAGGAAACAATCGGCATAAAATACAATTAATGAGATACTTAAAATAATGCTCTATTAAATAAAAAGTGGATTATGTATAAAGATTTCATAATCAAAAACCTTGGATTTATATGTCATTTAGTGATTTATTCGCCTTTATTGAAAAATATTTACGTTGTCTTTTTAAAATAAAAAAATTATAAACGGGAATAATTGTTTGAATTTTGGAATTTGAGTTTTGGACAAAACCCACAAAAAAAACTACATGGAATGATTCCCTGTAGTTTTTCATTTATAAAATCTTATGTAGGATTCGGTTATCTGATCTGCATAACCAGACTTTCAAAATCATTTCTGGTAACTTTTGCTCTGTTTTTTATCTTAGCCCTGTAATTATATATTGTATTGACAGAATATCTGAGAAAATCTGCAATTTGCTGGCTATCATCAATACCTAACCGTATTAGTGCCAAGATTCTTAATTCAGTGTTAAATAATTCACCCTTTTTAAGTACAATTTTATCCTCTTCGAACAGCAAATCATTAACCTTATTTGCAAAATCAGGAAATAAGCGGAGAAAAGCAGAATCAAAATTGGCATATAGTTCTTCAAACTCCTTATCCAGCGTATCTTGTGATCGTGTGATTTTTAAAACTTCAGCTGTTTGTCCTGCTGATATTTTTTTATTTATCATTCTTCGATAACTATCCAGCTTATCAATATATGCCGAACAAAGTTTAATAAAACGCCCAATATATTCCTCTTTTATCTGGTTTGCTTCCGAAAGATCAGTATTTGTAGCTTGTAATTGCTCATTTAACTGATTCAATTCTTCGTTTATTTTTTCAAGTTGAATATTTGCTTTTTGGAGATTTTTCTGTAATATAGCCGACCTCTTTTTTTGACGGTTTAGATTAAATGCAATAAAAATCATCATTATAACCAAAATACTAATTAAAATCAGGTAACCCTGCAGTTTTGATTTTTGATTTTCTATTTTTGCCTGATACGTTTTATCAATTAAAGATAAGATAGATGCACTCTGTAAGCTTCTCAAACGGGCATTATAAAAAACCGTTTCGCTCCATGAAAAACGAATATAATTGTACGCTCTTTCTATATCACCTTGATCATAAAGAATCCGGGCCAACATAAACAACGAAGCATGATCTTTATTCGCTGATTCTATATCAGAAAGTGCTGAAAGTGCCAGATAATATTTTTGCTTTTCAACATTACCTGCTTTCCTGTATACTAAGGCTCTGTAAAAAGTTGTCAAAGCATATTCGGGAGTGCCTTTCTTAGCTTTGGAAAGTCGGATATCATTTAATTTTAGTGCTTCACTGAAATTACGATTATCTCGGAAAAAAGTTTCTTTCAAAATCACTCGTAATTCATCGTTAACCGGTAGACAACTATTCAAAGAATCTTTAAAACGGGTTGAAATCAAACCATATCTTTTTGAACTCTCTTTATCTTGCGTATAAAAAGCTAATTCTCCGTAAATATGATCATAAGCAGCATAGTAGTCGCAAAGCAAGTTTGATGACAGTTTATTTCGATTAATTGTTTCAAGAATATCAACGCCTTCTTTATACATCCCCAAAGAGCCCATTAAATAAGCAAGTTGAATTCGGCTTTGATTTTCCAACTCATTATTATTCAGACAAGAAGCTATTTTTACATTCTTATGCAGATAATAAATGGCGGAATCACTTATATAAGATTTATATTCTTTAAATAATTGCAAATTCAGTTCATATTCTTTCTCGGAATTAGGTTTTGTATTTTTTAGCTGATTCCTTAACGTATTTATACGTGCTTCCTTTTTGGTTGAATATTCTTTCGAAACCTTTATGGAATTATCGACCTGATTTAATAAAGAGTTGAGCGTCTCTTCTGAAAAAATAAAGCAAGGCACAATTCCAAGCAGAAACAAAAAAATTAATTTAATTCTCATACTATCAATTTAAATAGGAATTACTAAGATACCTGCCTGATTCAGATTGACAATTTATCTTTTCCTACAATTGTATTTGTCAGTTTCATTATGAAAATATAAGTAATCGGAATTAATGACAGTGCATTAGCCCAGATTAGCGGAGCATCTTTCAACAAAATTCCATAAACCAGCCAAAGCGTAATACACACAACAACAATGCAATACATTACAAGTGAAATGCTGTGTGTGTCTTTGGTTGTGAAAACCTTAATTGCTTGAGGGAACTGATTTAAAATCGATAATAAAGATGCTGAGAAACCTACCATTTCAACTATTGTCATATTTCTTTTCTTTTTATTGAGTAATTTACCGGCAAAAATACAAAAGAAAAAGAATATACCAACTATTACTCCCGTTAATCAGGAATCAACCTACAATCAACTAACAACAATTTTTGCTACCTTTGTATCGGCAAATTTTGCACATAAATATGATAGATAATACCTTATTCAACAATAAAAAAGTCGTTTTTCATACGCTTGGCTGCAAGTTGAATTTTGCTGAGACTTCAGCAATTGGCAAACAACTCAGTGATGAAGGTTTTGTGAAAGTAAAACCGGGTGAACAAGCTCATGTTTGCATTCTGAATACTTGTTCGGTCACAGATACTGCCGATCATAAATGCCGTCAGGCCATAAATCGCTTAAACAGGCAACATCCCAATGCCATCATGGTGGTTACTGGGTGTTATGCCCAGTTAAAACCAGATGAAATTGCCAATATGGAGGGCGTTGATTTGGTTCTTGGAGCCAATGAAAAGTTCAGCATTTTGGATTATCTGAATAAATTTGATTCAGAAAAAACCGAAATTCATCGTTCTGAAATTCGAAATATTAAAGAATTTAATGCATCCGTTTCGCATGATGACCGAACCCGTTATTTCCTGAAAGTACAGGATGGATGTGATTATTTCTGCACGTATTGTACCATTCCGTTTGCTCGTGGCAGAAGCAGGAATGCAAGTATTGAAGAGACTGTTCAGATAGCCATTCAAGCCATTGCTGAAGGCGCAAAAGAAATTGTTCTTTCAGGCGTAAATACAGGCGATTTTGGCAAATCAACCGGTGAAAATTTCTTTGATCTGGTAAAAGCATTGGATGAAATTCAAGATGAAATCAGGTTTCGCATTTCGTCAATTGAACCAAACTTATTGACTGATGAATTAATCGAATTTATATCGAAAAGCAAGCATTTTATGCCGCATTTTCATATTCCATTGCAATCGGGTTCAAATGCAGTGCTTCAATTAATGAAACGTCGGTATTCCACAGAAATGTTTGCAGATAAAGTTTCAACGATAAACAGAATTATTCCAAATGCCTTTATTGGTGTGGATGTGATTGTTGGTGTTCGTGGTGAAACAAATGTGCTTTTCGAACAAGCTTTTGAATTTATTAAATCACTGAACATATCGCAATTGCATGTTTTCAGCTATTCTGAACGTGCCGGAACAAAAATGCTGGAGATTGATCATTCGGTTTCAAATCAGGAACGCAAACGAAGAAGCGATGTATTGCATAAATTGTCAGACAAAAAAACAGAACTCTTTTACGATGCACAGATAGGTAAAAAAGCTCAGGTTCTGTGGGAAAGCAGACACAATGGTGATAATATGGTTGGCTTTACAGGAAATTATATTCGGGTAGAACGATCTTACGATAAAAACTGTGTAAATACCATTCAAACAATTACGCTAGGCGAATGGAATGAAGAAAAAACGGCATTATTAGTAAGCAGTCTATAGTTGGTAGTGAGTAGATTGTATAAATCTATGGATTGATTAGCAGATAAATTATTAATTGTGAATTGTGAATTATTAATTATTAATTGAATTGAGGTGTTAGCAAAACGAATTATTCCATGTTTGGATATTAAAAACGGACAAACTGTAAAAGGCATCAATTTTGAAAATATTACTGATGTTGGTGATCCTGTAGAATTAGGAGCATTATATGCTAAAATGGGCGCAGATGAGCTTGTTTTTCTGGATATTACAGCAACAAACGAAAAACGTAAAACATTGTCGGAACTGGTAACGCGAATCGCCAAACACATCAATATTCCGTTTACTGTTGGTGGAGGAATTTCGAGTGTTGAAGATGTTTCGGTACTTTTGGCATGTGGTGCTGATAAAATATCAGTAAACACATCAGCGGTTCGTAATCCACAATTAATTAGCGATTTGGCGAGTCAGTTTGGCAGCCAATGTATAGTGTTGGCTATAGATACAAAATTCATTGATGGCGAATGGTATGTTTTTCTGAACGGTGGACGTATTCCAACTGATATAAAAACTGTTGAATGGGCCAAAAAAGCAGTTGCTTTGGGAGCAGGAGAAATTTTACTAACTTCGATGAACAATGATGGAACCAAAGATGGCTTTGCTCTGGATATTACCCGAGCGGTCTCTGAAGCAGTGAATGTTCCTGTAATTGCCAGCGGTGGCGCTGGAACAATGGAACATTTTGTCGATGTTTTTAATGCCGGAAAAGCTGATGCAGCCCTGGCAGCCAGCATTTTTCATTACAAAGAAATTGGAATTCCTGAATTAAAAACTTTCTTGAAAGAAAAAGCAATCGAAGTTAGGATTTAAACAACAACTTATATGAGAACAAAATCGGTTATTTTAAAAGTCTTCCTGATATTAATTTTATTTCAGGCTTTGTTGTCGTGTAATATTCCTGCCGATTCACCTTATTCTCCCATTTCTTTTCAAAAAAAATCAACTATGCCCGGCAATGGACGTTCTTCGGCTGTTGCTTTTGCTATTAATGGTAAAGGCTATGTGGCTTTGGGCAGAGATTCTTTACACAATCCGCTCAATGATTGCTGGGAATATGATCCGACTCAAAACAATTGGACACCAAAATCCGCTTTTCCGGGAACAGCACGTGTAAAAGCGATTGGAGTTTCATTGAACGGGAAAGGGTATGTTGGTCTGGGATTTAATCCGCTGTATGGAGTTTATAGCGACACTACTGCATACCTCAAAGATTTTTGGATGTATGATCCACAAACTGATATTTGGACACAAAAAGCAAAATTTCCGAGCAGAGAATGTGATGCTAACGTAAGTTTTGTTTATGGGAATTACATTTATGTCGGATCAGGATTTAATGGTTATGGATTTTATGGTACATTCTTTAAATATGATGCCGAACAAGATGACTGGACAAAATTAAATTCATTTCCCGGTATGGCAAGAACGGGCGCTGTAATATGCACAAATGGAGAACATGTTTACTTTGGCACTGGCTATAATACTTATAATGAAAACGATTGGTGGGAATATTTCCCTTCAAATGATAGTTGGAAAAGCCTAAAAACAATGCCCGATAAAGGACGTGAGAATGGAGTTTCACTTTCGATTAACAATCGTTACTTTGTTTCAACCGGTCGTCAATTTGGAGGTCCTTTAACCGGCGGACATGTGAAATCAGACATTTACGAGTATGATGCTGTTCGGAACATTTGGTATAATCGTGGCAACATACCTCAAGGCAACAGAGAAAATGCTGTTACTTTCGTTATAAATGGCATTGGCTACATAGGTTTTGGAGAGAATAACGATAAGGTTTTGAATGATTTGTGGAGTTTCGAACCATGATAAAATTTAGATTCCAATAATTATTTATTGTTGTCCGATAAAAAATTAAATTGTAGATAATCGTCCCGTATCTGGCTAAAAATCAGATGCGGGATTTTTATTTTTAAAACCCGAGCCACTATGTTTGAAAGATGCTTAATTGCATTTCTCATTACCTGTTTTATTGATATTATAGTCCAATTTAATTTTAGTTAAATTAATGGATTGTGTTTTAAATGGATTGTAGTTTAATTTGTAGATTGTTGATTAACAAATAATTCATCCGTTCAGTCTTTGGCATTCAGGAATAAGCGTTTAGTTCTATACACAAAAAAAGCCTCAACTACTGAATCAGTAATTGAGGCTTCGAAAAACGGCGGCTATCTACTCTCCCACCTTTCGGCAGTACCATCGACGTGGACAGGCTTAACTTCTCTGTTCGGAATGGGAAGAGGTGGAACCCTGTCGCTATAACCACCTAAATTC
>Ga0302215_10003211_pt1 | contig 11053 bp, 10 predicted proteins | sample II_Fen_N3_1_FD_194580 | JGI IMG/M metagenome (GOLD analysis project Ga0302215, IMG submission 194580) | Peat permafrost microbial communities from Stordalen Mire near Abisko, Sweden - II_Fen_N3_1 | ecosystem: Environmental > Terrestrial > Soil > Wetlands > Permafrost | place: Sweden: Abisko... | reverse complement strand
CGGATACTCTCTTTTCTAACATTCACAATAGAAGCAGCCAAACCCGCTGCCATTGAATTGTAGGTATTATGCATACCTTGCAAAGCTAATTCTGATGTTGGCATAGTAAATAGAGATTTTAGAGTTTGTATGATTAATTCATCATTTTCAATGAAAGCCTTTGCCTTTTCCGAACGCTCAAGTGCGAAAGGATACATGGCAGACTGGATATTGCGTTTTGCCAGTTCAGCCTTAATAACCGGATCATTATCCCAGAAAATAAAGGTATCTTCAGCTGTTTGATTTTGAGTGATACGGAATTTTGAATCCACATAATTTTGAAAATTATACTCGTATCTATCTAAATGATCGGGCGTAATATTCAACAAAATGGCAATGTCAGCCTTAAATTCATTCATGCCATCTAACTGAAAACTACTCAGTTCAACCACATAATACTCGAAATTATCCGTTGCAACCTGCAAAGCCAGACTTTGCCCCACATTGCCTGCCAACCCAACATTCAGTCCTGCATCTTTCAGAATATGATAAACCAACATCGTTGTAGTTGTTTTACCATTGCTACCGGTTATACAAATCATTTTAGCCTTTGTATAACGACCGGCAAACTCAATTTCTGAAATAATGGGAGTTCCCAGCGAGTGAAGCTTCTTGATTAATGGTGCTTTGTCAGGAATTCCGGGGCTTTTGATAATTTCATCGGCATTCAATATCAACTCTTCTGTATGTCGTTTTTCTTCCCAGGCTATTTCGTATTTATCGAGCAGGGTTTTGTATTCGGGTTTAATTTCCGACAAATCAGAAAGAAAAACCTCAAAACCTTGCTTCTTTGCCAATACAGCAGCACCGGCACCACTTTCACCACCACCTAAAATCACGATTCGTTTCATAGATTCTTATCTGATTTTCAATGTAATAATTGTAACTGCTGCCAAAATAATCCCAACAATCCAAAAACGGATTACAATTCTCGATTCGGGCATTGCTTGTATCGGGCGTTGAAACAGAGCTACAATGCCTGAATTCCCGGGTTTTTGATAATGGTGATGAAGAGGAGCCATTTTAAACATACGTCGTCCTTCGCCAAAGCGTCGTTTTGTAAACTTAAAATATCCCACTTGCAGTACTACCGACAGGTTTTCGACAATAAACACGCCGCACAAAATCGGAATCAACAACTCTTTGTGAATTGCTAACGCAAAAACAGAAATAATACCGCCCAAGGTCAAACTTCCTGTATCGCCCATGAACACTTGTGCCGGAAATGCATTATACCAAAGGAAACCAATAGTTGCACCAATGAATGCACCAGCAAACACAAGCAACTCACCTGTTCCGGGTAAATACATAATATTCAGATATCCTGAGTAATTAATATTACCCGACACATAAGCCAAAATCCCCAAAATAATCCCTATGATAGCAGAAGACCCGGTAGCCAGGCCATCCAATCCATCAGTCAGGTTAGCTCCGTTTGAAATTGCAGTTACAATAAAAATAGCAACAAGCACAAACAAAATCCAACCGTATTTTTGAGCATTGACACCAGTCCATTTAAAAGCATCGGCATAATCCAGGTTATTATTTTTGAAAAAAGGTATAGTCGTTTTGGTCGATTTCACATCTTTCTTAGCGTAAGAAACACTTTCAACACGTTGGGTAGTTGCACCTTTTACTTCAATATTCTCACGAATAACTGCACTGGGACTCAAATACATGGTCATACCAACAATTAATCCCAAACCGACCTGACCAACAATTTTAAAACGGCCACTCAAACCTTCTTTATTTTTCAGGAAAACTTTGATATAATCATCCAAAAAGCCAATCAGACCTAACCATACAGTGGTAACCAGCATCAGAATAATGTAGATATTAGTCAGATTTGCAAGAAAAAGTGTCGGCACCAAAATGGCAATGATGATAATGATACCACCCATTGTTGGAGTTCCTTTTTTACTCATTTGCCCTTCCAGACCAAGGTCACGAATCGTCTCACCAATTTGTTTCTTCTGCAAATAATTAATGATTCTACGTCCAAGCATAGTCGAAAGTAATAGCGCTAAAATAAACGCCAAACCAGTTCGGAACGAAATATAATTAAACAAGTGTGCTCCCGGAAAAGTAAATATATTCTCTAAATATCTAAATAAATGGTACAGCATAATCGTATGATTTTAGTTTGCAAATGTGTTTCTTTATGGTCTATTGTATCAATTAAAGCACTCTCTGACAATTTCCTTGTCGTCGAAATGATGTTTTACACCCTGAATAATCTGATAATCTTCATGTCCTTTGCCGGCAACCAGAACTACATCGCCGGGCTGAGCTAATGCACAGGCAGTTCGAATCGCTTCCTTTCGATCAACAATAGTCAGACTCTTAGCTTTGTCTACCACATCCAATCCGGCCAACATATCATTTAAAATATCCTGAGGCTCTTCAAAACGGGGATTATCAGAAGTTAGTATTGCTTTCCAGCTTCCATTTACAGCTTCGTGGGCCATCATCGGGCGTTTCCCCTTGTCGCGGTTTCCACCACAACCAACAACTGTAATTAATCGTCCATTTCCCTGTAAAATCTGGTTAATGGTACCGATAACATTATTCAATGCATCGGGCGTATGAGCATAATCCACAATAGCCGTATAACCCGAAGGTGCATGCAGGGTTTCGAATCGACCCGAAACAGAATGCAGCGAACTGATAATGCGCAATACTTCCATTTCATCCTGCTCAAGCAATACTGCCGTTCCGAAAACAGCCGACAAATTGCTGGCATTGAATTTCCCAATAAACGAAACATTCACCTCTTTATCGTTCATATCAAGCAACATCCCTTCAAAACCATGCTCCAGAATTCGTGTTTTGAAATCGGCCATCGAACGAAGCGAGTATGTATATTTTTTGGCTTTCGAGTTCTGAAGCATTACCAATCCGTTTTTATCATCAGCATTGGTAAGTGCAAAAGCATTCGCCGAAAGCTCATCAAAGAATTGTTTTTTAGCTTTTAGATAGTTTTCAAAAGTCAGGTGATAATCAATGTGATCGCGGGTGATATTGGTGAAAACCCCACCATCAAATTCCAATCCCGCTATGCGGCGTTGATCTACCGAATGCGAACTGACTTCCATAAAAGCATATTCACAACCTGCATCAACCATTTGTTTCAATAACTCATTCAATGCCAATGCATCGGGAGTAGTGTGTGTAGCCTCAACAGCTAAATCATCCACATAATTACAAACGGTTGACAGTAAACCTGATTTATGACCCAACTGACGAAACAGTTGATAAAGTAAGGTTGCAATCGTTGTTTTGCCATTCGTTCCGGTAACACCAACCAAAATCATCTTGGAAGAGGGAAAACCGTACCAAGCCGAGGCCATTTTACCTAAAGCATCAGAGCTATTATCGACCTTTACATAGGTAATGTCCGGATGTATTTCTGCCGGAATTTCTTCACAGACAACAGCCACTGCTCCTTTTTCGATAGACATTGAAATGTATTGGTGCCCATCGGAAGCAGTACCACGGGTAGCAACAAAAACGCAACCCTTTTCAACTTTTCGTGAATCAAACTGAATATTATCAATGTTGATTTCGATGTCTCCAATCGTTTTTTGCAAAATCACATTTTGCAATATATCTGCTAATATCATATTCGTCAATTTTGGTTTTATAAAATTGATTTACTCCAGATTAATTTTAATGACTGTTCCTTTTCTCACGGCAAGTCCGGGGTTCAAACTCTGTGAAAATACTTTTCCACGACCGTACACCTGAACATTCAGACCTAATTTTTCCGACAAATACACTGCATCTTTTGCCCCCATTCCTTTCATATCCGGAACAACATTTCCGGGCATCGAAACTTTTTCAATGCGTATTTGCTTTTCGTCTGTAAATGTTTTTACCCAGTTTGCTTGGTCTGTTGCCATTGGTAGTTTCAAATCGGCAGCTACTTCAAGCAACGGTTTAAAATAACCAAATTTGGTAAATGGATTTATCGGATTTTCAGAAACAGAGTCTTTTTCAAAAGTTTCAGGCTGACGATTCGATTTCAATGCCATTACTCTTTCTGCAATATTTTTAAACACCGAACCACACATACTACCACCCGAAGCGTATCCAATAGTTGGTTCACGCATAATTATTACACAGGTGTATAGTGGATTTTCGTACGGGAAATAACCACAAAAAGCTACCTGATACTTCTTTCCACCATCCTTATATCCGGTTTTCCCTTTTGAAATTTGTGCAGTACCCGATTTTCCGGCTATACGTACAAACTTCGAACGAGCCGGTTGACCTGTTCCTAATTTATCTTCAACAACACCTAATAAAGTAGAACGAATATCACTCAATGTTGTTGGTTTGCAAATTGCCGGATTAATAATCTTTGTCTCAAATGTTTTAATTATCAGACCATTTTTACTGATTGATTTCACAAACATTGGTTTAATCAACTTTCCATCGTTGGCAATTGAATTATAAAACGCCAATGTGTAGATGGGTGGAATCTGCGTTTCGTAGCCGACCGACATCCATGGCAAAGTGGTATTCGACCAATATGCAGCGGCTTTATCATGCGGGTGACGTATATGAGGTGCGGCTGCACCGGGAATTTCCAGATGCATATCCTCATTCAATTTCATTGAATACAACTTGTCAACAAATGCAGCCGGATTACTTCCATAGGCTTTTACTATAGCCCTTGAAATTCCAATATTTGAAGATGCATAAATGGCTTGAGCTAATGTAATTTTGTGATAACCACCATGATTTGCATTATGGTCTGTCATTATACTGCTACCAAAAGCATACAACCCATTATAGGTATTAATCGTATCACTCAGCTTTACTTTTCCATCGTCCAATGCAGCCATAAGCGATGCCACTTTAAAAGTCGATCCCGGCTCTACTAAGTCAGAAACTGCACCATTTCTGTTTTCGGTATACGTTCCATCCTGGTTATGTTGCATATTCACAATCGCTTTTACTTCACCGGAATGTACTTCCATAAGAATTGCATATCCTACATCAGCACCAAATTCCTTAACTCCATCCAATAAGGCTTTCTCAGAAATATCTTGTAAGTCTATATCCAGCGTTGTATTTATATCCATCCCGTCAATCGGTTCTACCTGAACCGTTTCCATGTAACGGTTTGCCACTTTTTGACGAATGGATACACCGGGCGTTCCTAAAAGCTGTTCATTAAAATACATTTCCAGCCCATTTTTCCCACCTTTAGAATCATCGGCATAAATATCGCCAATCGTGCGTGAAGCCAGCGAACCAAAGGGTTTTACACGTTTGAAAAGCTCTCTTGTTACTAACCCGCTCTTGTTTTTTCCCAATCGGAACAATGGTAAGGTTTTCAATTGCTTCAACTGTGCATATGAAATTCGTTTAGGGTACAATTGAAAATCATTTAGACCTTCACTATATGCTTTCTGTAAGGCATTTCTATATTCTGTAGGGGTTCTGTCTTTAAAAAGACTCGAAAGATAAATAGATACAGAATCTAAATTATCTGCGAAAAGTGTTCCTGTTTTTTTACGGGGAGATGGACTATGCAAAGCAGGTACGCGCAAATCCATGTAAATATAATAGGTTGGAATGGAACTGGCCATCAATCTGCCATCGCAAGCATAAATATTACCACGATTAGGCTTTACAACAATATCGGTTTTCTTGTTCTGTTCTGCCAAATGAAGCCAACGTTCACGCTCAACAGTCTGGATAACAATTATTTTATAAACAACTGCAATAAACGAAAGACATATGATTGTATAAACTATGCCAAAACGAAGTACAATATTTTTACGTTTATCTGCCATCTATTTCTCAGTTAAACTATCTTCGATTACAATAGGTGGTGTAGCCGTTTGGATAAGATTCACACCACGTTCATTAATCATTTTCAATACATTAGATTGGCGACTAACAGTCATTAACTCTGCAGATATAGTCAACGATTCGTATTTCAAATCCTGGATTTTCCGTTTAAGTTGAATTTCCTTTGCCAATTGTGTTTCGCAATAATAGCGGTTATCAACATACATAAAAGCAATTACGGCAATCATTATTATAAGGCCATATTGCTTCTGAATGAATCTTTTAGTCAGGATATTACCATTCAGAACATCGCGAAGTTTACTCGACTTAATGTCAGAGAAATCTTCACTTCCCAAAATAGCTTCACCAATTCTTCTAAACCAGGACATGTAATCAATTAATAATGCACAATTAATAATCAGAGTAAACTTAAGATACCTTCAATTCGGCAATACGCAACTTCGCACTACGGGCACGGGGGTTACGCTCTATTTCAGCTTCATCTGCAATTATCACTTTAGTATTTACTGCTTTCATTGGTGATAATACATTACCGAAAAAATCTTTTTCAATATTTCCTTCAAAATTGCCACTGCGAATAAAATTCTTCACCAGCCTGTCCTCCAGCGAATGATAGGTAAGAACCACTAAGCGACCATCCGGGTTCAATACTTCCAAACTTTGATCCAACAGCGATTTCAGGACATCCATTTCTTTATTTACCTCAATACGCAAAGCCTGAAAAACACGCGCCATGTCCTTCTTCTCTTTTTCACGTCCAAAAAACGGTTTCAAAACCTCTATAAATGGAAAAATTCGATCAAACGGTTTGTCTGAACGGGCATTCACAATCGTTCTGGCAATTTTACGCGAGTTATGCAATTCGCCGTACAAGTAAAAAACATCAGCCAATTTTTCCTCCGGATAGGTATTCAATAGCACCGCAGCAGTAAGAGGTGATTTCGTATTCATTCGCATATCCAGTGCGCCATCGAAACGAAAAGAGAAGCCACGTTCAGCCTCATCAAAATGGTGTGACGAAACGCCAAGATCAGCTAATATACCGTCTACTTTCTCAATATTGTGATACTTCAAAAAATTTTTCAAATATCGAAAATTACTCCGAACAAAAATAAAACGTGAATCGTCTAACTGATTCTTAACAGCATCTTCATCCTGATCAAAAGCAAGCAATTTCCCTTCTGGTCCGAGTCGGGATAAAATTTCCCGGGAATGTCCGCCGCCACCAAAAGTAACGTCGACATAAATTCCATTGGGTTTAATATCTAAACCTTCGATAGTCTCATTTAGAAGTGCCGGGATATGATAAGCAACCTCAATGTTTGACCCATCAGCTTCGGATAGTCTGACGAATTGACTTACATTTTTTTTGCTTCCTTTTTTTTTCATAATCTGATTTATTACAGAAAATTCATTCGCTCAATTTGAATTGAAAAGACTAAATTTTCATCATCCTCTCTTTCAGTAATGCTGCAAAATCTGTTGATGACATTTTAGCACTTTCGTAGCGTGTTTTGCTCCACACAGCAAACCGATCAATCATACCAACAAACAGCACTTCTGAATTCTCTACACCAATCGACTGCAGGTTCTTTTTCGATATCAAAATACGACCCTGAGAATCAACATCCAACCACTCAGCATCCGACACAAATTGCATCAAAAGCAACTGATCAACCGGATTCCATTCGTCCAGTTTTGATTTAAAGTCCTGTAACTTTTCATTCCAAACACGTTCGGGAAAAAGTATCATACAGTCATTCTCAGTATCTTTCCGCATCACAACCCGGTCTTTTTCACCATCAGGCAACAATTTACGATAAGCCGAAGGAATAAATATTCTTCCTTTAACATCAGCTTTTGCTTCGTATTTACCTATAAATGTTGACATAACTAATCGGGTTCAATTTTTCAACGGTAAAAGTAAAGAAATAAATTCAAATTCCCCACAATTCCCCACAAATTATTTATCAACAATTCATTCAACCACTTTTCAACATTTCCAACAGCTTCTAAACAAGTTATGAACAAAATAAAAGCGTTCAAAATGGAATATAAATAGTTGTATTTCAGCAACATGAACACACAAATAGTATTTTCAATAAATTTTATCTATCCAGTGGGGAGAAACGTCAATAATTTGCAACATTATTTTGAAAAAGAATTTCGATGTCAGGAACAACACAATTTAAAATTTCGGGATATAAGCATTTTTCGTAAATTTGTACCCTTACAAAATTCAATTGCACGTATGAGTTCAAAAAAAATTATAAAACTAGATGTCTTACAAGTTTTAAGAAGCAAAGCGCCAAAGGCAAAAATACCCGGATTTATTATTAACTACCTACGACGTATCATTCACGAGAAGCAATTCAACAAGCTCTTCGAAGATACTGCTGGTATGAAAAACCTCGAATTTATTGAGGCCAGCCTTAATATGTTTGATGTGACAACAAGCCTTGAACAAAAAGAAAATCTGCCTTCCACAAATGGCAGGTACATTTTTGCATGCAACCACCCGCTCGGTGGTCTCGATGGAATAATATTAGGGTTAATTATAGGCCGGGAATATGATGGAAAAGTTCGTCTGTTTGTAAACGATTTACTCATGTACGTAGAACCATTACGAGAAATGTTTATTCCTGCAAACAAGTTGGGATCGCAGGGAAGAACAAATGCAGAAACTTTAAATAAGATTTTTGAATCGGACAATCACCTGATTACATTTCCTTCGGGCATGTGCTCCCGCAAAATGAATGGAAAAATAGTAGATATGGATTGGAAAAAGAATTTTATAAGCAAAGCAATACAATACAAGCGAGATGTAGTTCCAATTTATTTTGAAGGAAAAAACTCCAATTTCTTCTACAATTTAGCTAAACTACGCAAGTTCCTGGGTATAAAATTCAACATTGAAATGCTATACCTGGCCGACGAAATGTTTAAACAAAAAGGAAATCATTTTACGATTCGCGTTGGGAAACCAATTTCGTGGGAGTCATTCGACAAATCAAAAAGACAAACACAATGGGCTCAATGGGTTAAAGACAAAGTCTACCAAATGAAATAACTATTTTAGATTTAAAATAGAAAAAAAACGAAGAAAATGAACTCAGAAAAGATTATAAAGATAGACATTGCAGCTGTGTTGAAGCACAAAGCTCCCAAAGCGAATGTGCCCAAATTTATTGTCAATTATTTACGGAGAATTGTACACGAAGATGAGTTCAATGTGTTTTTCAACCAAAATCCTGAACTTCAGAATCTCGATTTTATTGAAGCTGCATTTAAATACCTGCAAGTTACAACAAGTATTGAAGGTATTGAAAATCTACCTCCAAAAGGTGGCAGATACATATTTGCAAGCAATCATCCCTTGGGTGGATTGGATGGTATAGCCACCGGTTATTTAATTGGAAAAGAATACGATGGAAAAGTTCGTTTCTTTTCGAACGATTTAATGATGCATCTTCATCCCATGCGGGATATGTTTGTTCCGGTAAACAAAACCGGCGCACAAAGCAAAGAACATGCAGACATGATGCAAAAGCTGTATGAATCTGACAATCATTTGGTAACCTATCCAGCAGGAATCTGCTCCCGAAAAGTAAAAGGCGAAATTGTTGACCTGGAATGGAAAAAGAATTTTATAAGTAAAGCCGTTCAATACCAACGGGATGTTGTTCCAATTTATTTCGAAGGAAAAAACTCCAATTTCTTTTATAATCTGGCCAACCTGCGCAAATTTCTAGGAATAAAATTTAATGTAGAGATGCTATATTTGGCCGATGAAATGTTCAAACAGAAAGGCAAACATTTCACTATCAGGATAGGCAAAACTATTCCGTGGGAATCATTCGACAAGACCAAAACTCATGCAGAATGGGCCGAATATATCAAACAAATTGTGTATAAAATGGCATGAATAACACATCCAATCAAATGGAAATAACCAACAGAAATCAATCAGTACGGAAAGCTAAGGAAGAAGACATTGACATGATTCACAACATCCTCGATATGGAGCCGTTCAAATACAACGACGAAGTTCCATACGACAGATCATGGATTGAACAATTGGTTTTGAATGAACGCTGCATAACTCTTGTATACGAGAACGAAGGCGAAATAAAAGGCTTTATCAGCGGCGAAATAATGGTAAGCGGAGGCATAATGATTTGGTTTTGCGCCGTAAAAACCGAATATCAGAATACAATTATCGGCATTAAATTGTATTACGAATTTGAGAAAGTTTGCAAAGAAACCGGCGTTACTGCCATTCTTGCCTATGGATACAAAACTTCAGCCGGGATGCTCGACCGCCTTAAGTTTTACTCCAACGAAAACACATACCGTGAGTTTTACAAGCCGTTAGTGGATTGGTAAGTTACAAATCCAGCAATCCTTCAGGAAGCTTTACGTAAATAATTTTCTTGTCGTGGTCAATTTCTTCTATATACTCTTCACCTGCCGGAATGAGCAATTCATCATCTTTCATTGGAATTACAAAAAGCACATTTTCAGTAGTTTGATCAACTTCGGAGATAACACCCAGCAAGCCTTTTTCTGCATCAATCAAACTAAATCCGGCAAAATAATCCAATTCTATTTCAGTATCCTCTACTTTTTCGAGGTACGATTTGGGTAAGTAAACTGTAAGCCCAGCAAAATTCCGCGCTTGTTCGTCATTCTCAACACCATCAAGCTTTAGCAATGCCGTTGTATTACTTTTAAAGCGGTATTCAGTCAGGAAAAAAGGAACAAGAATACCTTCCAGTTCAAAAATAAAATACGGTACCTCTTCCCTATCGAAAATATCAGTAGTAAACGAAAATGACATTTCGCCACTAATACCATGAGGTTTCGTAATTTGCCCTATCGGAATAACGTCAGTTTTTGAAATCATGTTTTTTATGTGGTGATGTGATAATGTGATGATGTGGTGATTTGGTAATGTGTTGATGTGATGATTTGGAGATGTGGTGATGTGGTGATGTAATAATATGAAAATGTAAATTTGTTGATTTGATAAAAGGCACTTAGTGAAAGGGGAATGTAATAAAAAAGAAATCTATAAGGATATCAATACGAAATTAAAAAATCAGTTCCAAATCCGCACATCTGAACATCATTCAACAAATCAACCAATCAACACATTATCACATCAACAAATTACTCAACTACAGTT
>Ga0302215_10003210_pt1 | contig 11057 bp, 13 predicted proteins | sample II_Fen_N3_1_FD_194580 | JGI IMG/M metagenome (GOLD analysis project Ga0302215, IMG submission 194580) | Peat permafrost microbial communities from Stordalen Mire near Abisko, Sweden - II_Fen_N3_1 | ecosystem: Environmental > Terrestrial > Soil > Wetlands > Permafrost | place: Sweden: Abisko... | reverse complement strand
TTAATGCATAACGCAGAAAGTTTATTGCTAATAGGTTGCTCCCCAGCAGAGCCTATTTCCTCTTTAACTTTCTAAGAACAAAGATAATAACTTTTTGAATAAGATATTAATAAAACATAATAATATTCTTGAAATTTGGATTACAACATAGAAGTAATTGGAACAATATAATGTCTTATTTTATTCTTTTTAAAATCAGACCTCTCCCCCTACCCTCTCCCAATCCCGATAGCTATCAGTGATTTTATTAGGGTTGTCCATTTTAGTAAATAAATATTTATATTGCACATTATCAGATGTATAATCAGATTATTCTTTAATAAAATGTGGCGGATTAATATAGATAAATATATGAATTTTGTTTTAAAATAATACTAATTTCAAGATATTCAATTTCCCATACAATATCACATAAAATGTATCCGCCAGATATTATTTTAGTTTTATTTCATTTTATGTTTTGAATATCAGATAATTAAAATTATGAAAAACAATCTTATTACTTGAAAAAAATCACTGATAGCTATCGGGAGAGGGTGATTGAGTCTGGGGTTGATTATGTTTTAATTAAAAAATAATAGTACACTATATATTTCATATTACTTAAGTGTGGGAACGAGAAAAAATTTAAATTTAGATTTTAAAAAATACATTTGACTGAATAGCAATCGAATATATGAACGAAAACTACTATCAAAGTAGGTCTTTTTATATTAATATTATGTTATATACGTATAAAAACACATTTTGACAGAAGAGAATAATAAGTTAATTTTTCATCAGAGCAAGGGAGAATTCTTCCTCCTTACTCTGAAAACAAACTTTCCTATTTCGCACTCAAAGTTGCATTGTAAGCCTTTTCGAAGTACATCTTATATAATCAAAAAGCCCATAAAAGCAGATCTTAATTCTGCTATTATGAGCGTTTAAAATTTGTTTGAAATTATAGGTTATTCAGTTTCAAATGGTGCGAGAGTAATTCGTCCAGTTTTTGAATGTTGTGGTATTGTATTCGATTCAGTGCATCTGTTAGCCATTCTTGTTGGTTTACATCATTCACTTTGCAAAATGCTATTAAAGAATTAATCATAGCTGTACGCCTGGCAGCATCATGATTACTACAGAAAAGATAGTTTTTACGCCCCAAGGCTAAGTCACACACACTATTTTCAGCCTGATTATTGTCGGCGATACCGGCCATCTAGTGTGTAGCGAATCGGCTTCCGGTAGATGCCGTAAGTGTAGAATATTGCTTTTCCAATTGGACTTTTGAGTAAAATAGTTTGTGCAGTTGCTAAAAGCCATGATTCAAATTCTTCAAGAATAGGAAATGATTCTTTTTCAGGCAGTTCCTTAATTTGATCGGGCGTAAAGTTGCCTTCAGTTGCTTTGCGTTCAATGGCATATATTTCCTGTATCTTGAGCATGACATACCTGACCGGGACAGGGTCATTCTCTAATGCTTGTTCGAACTTACGGTGTGCATGAGCCCAACAGCCAATGTTGATAATCCCTTTGATGTTGTCCAATTCATTTACGCTCCATAGCCGTCGCATTGCGCAGCTCCCTGAAAGCCGGGCAAAACCTCGTTCAATATTTGATAACCCATGGAACCCCTGTTATAGTAGAATAAAACCATACCGGGATCCTGCATCATAAACAACCAGAAATACCCTTTTACGAACCACTTGGTTTATCTGTATTTAATACTTGAATGGTACTTTCGTCTGCAAAAATGTGATCCGATTCACGAATATGCATCCAAATCCTATCGTATAAAGGTTCCAATAAATCGGCTGTTTTAGAAAACCAATTGTTAATAGTAGATTCCGCCATAATAACTCCATCTCGTTTGAGCATTTGTACCAACCGATAGAATGGTATGTGGTTGACATATTTGTTTACAATCAACCAGACAATCAAACTGGCTAGCATTGCTTTTTGGAAGGGGTAATGAAGGTAAATAGGCAATTGAAATACTATCTTCATTAGGTAAAGCATATTTTGGGCGTATAATGCAGCGAACGTAAATTCGGGCAAGAGTAATTTCCATTACCTCAGTCATCTCTTCACCAATCTGTTTAGATCCAAGGGGAAAATTCTCCGGTTCAATGATTTCTATTACACGTGGTAAATGGGCAGGCATAGCCAGTCTTACAATAGGCTGAGTGACATTCTTCACCTTTTTAAGATGTATTATTGTGATTATTTCTGTTTCAGGTGCTACAGGTACTTCTTCGCCCATATCAAAGTCTAAGCTCAATTGACCTGGATTCTCGGTTACAAAGCGTTCGCTTTTGTGTCCAAAAATGGCTCTGAGTAATTGGTCTAATTGAAACCGGAGGTATGTAATTTTGTTTCTTTCTGCAAGAAAAGTAGATCGGAACATTTGGTTTTCCTGTTGAAGAAGTTCTAGTTCAGGAGACAGTAGAGGTATGTTTTTTGATTCAATCACAGTGAAAAGATACAAAATAAAGTTGATATAAGAAAGCTTTAATTGCTTTATATATAAGCTATTAAGACTTTATTGTATCTTTTCTCTGCACTCTATTTTGCATAGAAATCTCCGGAACCATCATCACTAACTCTGCACATTTCAGGTGGCAACTTTTATCCTGAGTGTGATAGACAGATTCTTCAAAACGTCCTTGTTCCAATCGTTTGTGATAAATTACCAAACCAACCGATTCCCAACTCAGAATCTTGATCGTGGTGCGCGTCTGGTCCATAAAAATAAATACCTCACCAGTCAGTGGATTCCGCAACATCTGGGAACGAACCATACCGCTCAATGCATCAAATCCCTTTCGCATATCAGTTGATTTCCGAAAGTCGAAATAGCTTAGCGAATCATTTAATGAATACAAGGCTCGCGTTATATATGAATTTGTTGACTCAATTCCTGACCCTTGGAAATTGCATTCAAATTCAACCGAACTCCATTGGGATATTCTACTTCGAAACCGGTGCTCATGGGGCTAAATATTCTTCAATTTGTAGAGTTACCAGACTTTGGGTAATGGTTTGACTTTGTTCTCTCTCCTTATTAATCCAACTGGCAAAAGTAACCATTCTTAAATTCTCTTGTTCGCAAAATGATTTACGGGATAAACCACTCTCCTGCCATTGGGATACGATTTGATAAATGTGTATTCTTTTCTTTGTTAATGATTTCATATTTCTTTGCATTTTTATTTGCAAAGTTAAATCCTAACGATTATTCTTGAAAGATGCAGATTACAGAAGCCTTACATAGCATTTACTAATTTAATTTTCAGGTAATTAATAACTGATATAAATATTAAAATCATAGATAATGAATACATTTAAAATTATATGCAATTGTATTTTATTATATTTTATTATATTTTATTATATGATACAATTTTAATATATTATTGTATATTTGTGATATAATTAGTTATTAAATGACCAAATCTATATTTATTTGTTTATTTCCATATTTGTTACTACTTGGTTTTTTATCAGGATGTACTATTAAGCATGAAGATATTAAAACTGCAGAAGAAGTTTTCGAAACTTCACCTGACTCAGCTTTGAATATCTTACAACATTTCTCCACTCAAAATTATAAATCCGAATCTACACGTGCTCTTTATAATTTGCTTTTTGTCGCGTTACTTGATAAAAAAATGCTACTTCTAAAACCAGATACTTTATTAGACTTCTCCGTTGAATATTACAGTAAACATCAAGATTACGTTCATTTATCACTATGCTATTTATACAAAGTACGAATGAATAAATATGTGTTTCAAAATGAAAAAGCAATGGATTACTACCTTAAAAGTTTAGAAATAGCTCAATTAATAAAAGACAATTTATTATTGGCAAAAATCAATTCTGATATAGGGGATATCTATAATTATCAGAATGATTATGGATTATCTCGTCAAAAATACCTTTTGGCTTATAGATATTTTAGACGGACTAAATTCCGCGATCATGCTTTTTATTCATTGCTGAATATTGGGAGAACTTATTATGAAATGTGCGATTATAAAAACGCTGGACTATATTATGATCAAATCAGGACTTTGGCCGATGACTCAATGCAATTAGGCACACTATATCAGGCAATTGGATTAAATTATTATAAGCTTCATAAATATGATTCGGCATTGTTTTATTTTCGGCAAGTCATCCATTACCCATTTATTGGGAATAACCTTTCTATTCGGTATTATTTTCTTGCAGATCTTTATTTTGAATTAAATCAAGTTGATTCAGCTAGTTATTATGTAAAAAATGCAATTCATCTCAAACCTGATATACGTACTCAACGTGAATGTTACCAAATAATAGTTAACATAGTATCATTAACCGGAAATCTTATAGATTTAAAGAAATATATGATCAATTATCAGGATTGTACAGATTCAATACGGAAAATTGATATCCAAACAAGAGGATGCATATTGGAATCGATGCATGATAAAAACAAAAAAGTTGAAATGAACCAGACTAAATTAGGATATTTATTTTCATTTTTTTTTGTGTTTATTACATTGTGCGTTCAAATTTATTTGCGATTTATTAAACGTAATGAAGTTGTGAACCTTCTAGCAAAATCGTCCCATAAAATACAAAAAGTAAATATTCGAAAAGAAGTCATTTTAAAGTACAGTGATGCATTGCTCCAAAAAATTGAAAATATAAAAGAGAAACATGCTAAAGATCGAAAAAATGCAAGTCATGATGCGAAAATAAAAATGGATCGCAAAATATATGAAGAAATTTTGCATTTGAACGACATTGATTTCTTTTATCTTGAAATGGATATAGTGCTAAATAACCTTGTAACAAAACTCAGAACACGTTATCCAACAATAACTTCGAAAGAAATCATTTGGTGTTGCCTCCATTTACTCAATATTCCGGTCATAGATATTTACTTATTGCTAAATTACAAGGTAGACAGTTTAAAGAAAATGCGACAACGCCTGACTCATAAAATCATGCTTTCTAGCGTCACCAAAATTGATGATTTCTTAAACGAAATCCTTATTGAATAATAAAATCAATTAAATTTTTATTAAAAGTAAAAAAGTAAATATGTATTTGGTACTATATAATGTCTTGTTTTAGTTTTTTGAAAACAGACCTCTCCCCCTGCCCTCTTACATGGAACATAGCCATCAAGCAACGGGTGTAAGTTCATTAATTTTAGGCATATAAGATATTTTACAATTTAAAATAAAACATAGTAAATAGAAGGGTGGTATCCTTTCTGAATCAAAGATGAATTTAAGTAATAATTTTCGATGGATTTTTAGTTGCTAATTATTGAAAAAAAAAGCTAAAAGTGTCGCTTTCTTAAAACGAGTTTCCAAATTATTGCCAATTAAGTTCATTTACACATTGTTTTACAGTGCTTCTCGATCAGAAACATGCAGATTAAAACAGGCATCCACCAGTGTGCATGATCAGATTAATATATCTATATCTAAGCAGGGGATAGATAATCGTTTTAATGAAGGATCAGTTACATTTACAAAAAGTATATTTAAGGATTGTCTAGAGAATGAGTACCACAAAGTTATTGTTTCAGTTTTTTTTTGCAGCTTTTAATCGGGTTTTGATATAAAATGCTTTTCAATTATACTTCATGACAGATTAATAAAGTTTTTTAAAGGAACTGGAAGTAAGTCTGATGATGATATACAATATGAAAATGTCATCAAAAACGGACGAATTACAGACTTTAAGATAATAGATGCAAAACGTTTCGATCTGTTTGATGCAAAAGAAACTATTTCCAAATTTTTCCTGGAGACTTAAATATACGTGATTTAGGCTATTTTTTTATCTTTATTTACTTAAATTAAGGAAGCAAAGGATTTTTTTCAAAGTCAACTCAACGTATAATGTTATGTGTTCAAAGAATTTAAGGAAACGGCTATTTCTTTCAAAGAGTTGAATATCAATATGTATAAGAATAAAATTCCTCTACGGCAATTATCTGTCAAAGTTGGCAGTAAAGAGCGAATACCAGTTCGATTAATGATTCAATTAGTACTTTACTTTTTTTTATCAGATATTTAATGCGAGGACCGGGAGGAAAGAGTTCCGACTCTGTCATGTTTGTGTTAACAGAAATCTCAAAAAGAAGACAGAATCGGAATTCTACTTCCCCCGGACATCAATAGCAAGTTTTTTCCGGATAAAGCGATAGTATTTTTTTTAAATCAGATTTTTAATGCGAGGATCGGGAGGACAGAGTTCAGACTCCGTCATATTTGTGTGATCAGAAATCCCAAAAAAGAAGATGGAATCGGAATTCATTCCTCCCGAACATCAGTAGCATCTTTTTTCCCGGATAAAGCGAGAGTACTTTATTTTTATTTAATCAGTTGTTTAATGCGAGGATCGGGAGGACAGAGTTCCGACTCTGTCATGTTTGTGTTATCAGAAATCTCAAAAAAGAAGACAGAATCGGAATTCTGTCCCTCAAAATTCAGAATAACTTCGTGCCATTCCATTCCAACCAGTTTTTTACAAGTCCGGCAAGAACAAAATTAACAATGTATAATTTATTGTGTTATAAAGGTGAAATTCATCACTTATGGTGTTATCAAAACTTTCACTTTGACAAAGTGAACCTTTTTTGTCTTCAAGTTAGTTTATTTGATTGGAACTAAAACGTTTTATTGATTGCAGAACATCTTGCAAATAAACTGGATTATCATTTTCGACTTTATCAAGCAATCATAAAACCCAATGAACGTGATTCGGCATGATGGAAATGGCGTAATTTTCAATCCGTTTGCCTTCCCAATAGCAAAGTGCATTCTTTAAAATGTCTGTATTAAATTCAGCTGATAAATTAACGATTAACATTGTTTGGATATGGAGTAAATCGTCAGAAGCATTCATATATTTTTTACGTAATCTGGATAATTCAGTCTTTAATTCAATGATTGTTTTTTCATTTGCTTTGTTTACTCTGGCGATTTAAATCACTGAATTAAGGTGTGTAAGTTGATTTGTAATATTTTTAATGCTTTTGGAGGTACAGCATCTATTAAGCACCACGTTACGAAATATGCCTGACCGTATTGCTAAAAAAAAGGTAAATGAAGACGATGAAATTCTTTATTTTTCATATTCGTAGTTTTTTTGGTTTATTTCGCAAAAAGAATTTATTATTAATAAACTGGGTTCAAATGTTTTTCTTTTTAATCAGGCTATATTCATACATTATTGTATATCAGCAAAATAGATTCATAACTTGACAATTATACTCCCAAAGAAAGGGTTACAGAGCCATGTGTTGATTATTTTTCATTTATAAATAATAGTACACTATTTTTTTCTATTACATAAACTTTTATAATACAAATAATGCTTCGAAAGTAATTTATTTAGTATCTTTATTTATGATAAAGACAAGCGTCCCTTATTTTATTAAATATTAAACTTTATAATGCTGATTTACAATATGTAATAAATTAGTAGTGTCCCTCATTTTTACTTAATAAAATTTGGAAAAAGCAAATTTACAGCTTAACTTAGCACCGAATTTTTTAGTTAAACATTTATATTAACATTTAAATTATTTAAAGATGAAAAAATTAAAATCTGATTTTTTAAAACTCTTTATTGTCACAGGACTTTTAATGACTTTCCCTTTTTGTTTTACAAAAAACAATACCCCTATTATTATCCGAAAAGATAATCCACCAGATCCACAACCGGATCAACCTCACATAATGAAAAATTTTCAACAGATCTCAATTCCTGCTACAGTTAACTTAAATGAAAATTACTAATACCTTGTTTCGCTACTTCAAAAAGTTATTTTACAATCATTTTTTACTGAAAACTAATGTCAGGTATTTAGATACTAATTCGTAATCACGATTGTTCTGTAAAAAAATAGAAATTATAAAAATTTTTTTTTAGTCACATCATACTTTCATGATGAATTTTTATAAAATTGGTCAAATTAAAAGCCTATTTATAAAAGTGTCGTTCAAAAGGTCAAAACAGCACTATTAATATTATTTAAATTATTGAGATTTATTTTAAATAATAATTTTGTTGTATTATCTTATCTATAAGATATTTATTTTACTAAGTTATAATTTACAAAAGGATAGTATGAAATTTGACCATAATATCAAATTACAATGGACTGAATCAAAAACGGTCCATTGTAATTGTAATATTACTAGTATAAAAAAACTATTAACCAAATAAAATTAAATATTGTTCAATAAACTTTCTAAAATGCAAATATAATGAACATTTAATTTATAATTTAAAAATACTACTGATTTACTAAAACGTCGAAAGTTTTAACTAAAACAACAATAGTTCTTTGACTACTTTATTTTTCAGGATTTCAATTTCCTCATTAACATTGAGCAATTTTAACAATGGCATTTTGTCATACAACGAATTGTCAATAACTTGCATTACTTCGTAATTTTATAGTAGATTTTTTTGTTAAATGCTTAACGTATGCCGCAATCAAATGTAAACATATTGCAACCAAAAAGCTATATCTTAACTGAATTTTCGGAATGACCCAAAAGCTTTTTAAAGTAAGATTTTGCTTTATACATTTGAAGAAAATTTCAATTTGTCATCTATTTTTTTACAGATTAGCTACTTGAAGTGCTGAAACGTCTAAATTGTTTGTCAGATACCTTAGATATTCATCGTTTATCTCAGCGTAATATTATTTTATACGAAGTTTCTTAGGATAAAGTTTTTTCGATTTGCAATTGTAAGTAAAATTATCTTGTCGCTTCGAACCCCTACAGATTGATTAATGTTGAAATTCCCTTCAATAATGCAAAAGCGCATAATTTATTTTGTTCTAGTCACAAAAATAGACCTGCGTTATTGATACGTAATAAGGCTTCAAAATCAAAGTATGCCTTGTTCATCAAATAATTAACTTTAACATAAAAGATTATTACTTTAAAAGGATTTCTTTTTCTATTTTCAAACGGAAATGAATATAGATTTAAGTATACTGTCTCATGAGTGTCCACTTAAAATATTAAAACGTTCTTTGAAGTCATTAAATATCTGAATTTTATAAGCATTACTATTGCGTGTCGACTTGAATTTTTTATCTTGTTCTAATCCGTTAAATTTAGAGCAATGTATTCAAGAAAGTATATTTTCAGTCAACTAATTGATTTTCTTTCTAAACGTATTTTTGATGGCTTGGCTTCCATGTATTCAGGGGACAAATATGTAAAACACTTCAGTTGTTGAAATCAATTGTTAGTAATGATGTTTGGTTAACTTACAAATTGTGATTGCCTTCGAGATTTAATTGTAGCTATAAATGCACTTAATAAAAAAAGTTATCATCTTGGCTTTGGGAAAAGCATTACTTGAAGCAACCTTTGGAAAGCAAACGAAAAATGAGACAGCAAAATCTTTGAAGATTATGCATTTTATCTGCTTTATATTGCACAAAAGAAGCGGTCAAATAATAATTTTTGAAATAAAAGGTAAAATTTATGCATTTGATTCTTCAACCATAGATTTGTGTTTAAATGTCTTCTGGTAGGCAAAGTTTCTAAAAGCAAAAGCAGGAATTAAAATTCATACACTTTTCGATATTACCACTCAAATACCAGCTTTTATTCATATTACGGAAGCGTTCGTAAATGACATGAAAGTTATGGATGTAATCCCCTATAAATATGGTGCTTATTATGTTTTTGACCGTTGTTATGTGGATTACAAAAGGCTGTTCAACATAACAAATTACTCAACATATTTTGTTATTAGAGCAAAAAAAAATCTTCAATTCAAATATAATCAAATCAATGAAGTGAATGAAAGAAATGGTGTAATGAGTGATCAAATTGGTAAACTAACAGGCTTTTATATTTCACAGTATTATCCCGATTATATACGCAAAGTTGTGTATAATGATAAAGAAACGAATAGAACTTTTGTTTACCTAACCAACAACACAACAATAACTTCTGAGCAAGTCGCCTTGCTCAATAAAATTCGTTGGCAAGTAGAGCTTTTCTTTAAATGGATAAACAACATTTGAAAATAAAGTCGTTTTGGGGAACAACCGAAAACGCTGTTCGAATCCAAATATACTGTACAATTATAACATATTGCTTGGTTGCAATTGTAGAAAGAGAACTTTTATTAAATCGTCCAACTTATGAAGTTTTGCAGATAATGGGCATTTATTTATTAGACAATTCGGCAATTGGCGAACTTTTTTTTGATGCAGAAAAAAATAATGCCAAAAAACTTTCGTCAGAACAACTAACTCATAATTTATTTTAGTGGACACTCATTATTCTATCTAGTAAATCCACGAGAGTATGCTTTACTGCTCAACGTAGATATTTGCCTTCTGCCCAAGTAATTAAATTGATACTTACATATGGATTTTGTTTTTGAATTCAAAGCGAATATCTCGCTATTAATTTCAAAATTGGGAATCGAACAATCAGCAGACAAATACGGACAAAGTGTATCAATTAATTTCCGTAATCAGAAAAATTCATCCAATTGCGACGGTCAATGGCTCGGGAAGCTCTGAAGAGTCAACCTGATTTTTGATACTCAAATGATAAAATTGATGCTCAGCACATGCAAACATGTACTTATAGAGCACAATGAAGGCAATGATGTCAACTGACCTAAAAGTTGTTATACAAATTGATTCCAACAGTCAAGATCTCGTAAGTGATATTTACCTTTGTAACGATTTATATACTTATTGAACTTGTATTGGCTAAGAACATCTATTACTTGAAAAAAAATAAATTTACTTGTATGTATGTTAATTTTGTGGTTTTAATTTGAAGATCCACAAAATTACCTTTTTTTAATTAGGGTCTGCTGAAAAACTCAGCCTACATTTATATTCAAAACTCGATGAGAGTAGTCTATTTGATAAAAAGAATATCTATGATTAAAAATATGCCTTAGATTTTGATAAGTAGTTTTCAGCAAGCGTGCTGAAAAACTAAGCCAACATTTGACAAAAGGGTACAGGAGTACTACTCCCGCCAATTTGACTAAGTTCAACACCA
>Ga0302215_10003209_pt1 | contig 11058 bp, 7 predicted proteins | sample II_Fen_N3_1_FD_194580 | JGI IMG/M metagenome (GOLD analysis project Ga0302215, IMG submission 194580) | Peat permafrost microbial communities from Stordalen Mire near Abisko, Sweden - II_Fen_N3_1 | ecosystem: Environmental > Terrestrial > Soil > Wetlands > Permafrost | place: Sweden: Abisko... | reverse complement strand
GGACTTTCGTCGAAACGGGCAAAGTAACGACCCATCATGATAAAGTCGGCTCCCATAGCCAATGCCAACACCATATGATAATCCTGAACAATTCCACCATCAGAACAGATAGGCACATACACACCTGTTTTGCGGAAATACTCATCGCGGGCCTCTGCCACTTCAATAAGTGCAGTAGCTTGTCCACGTCCGATTCCTTTTTGTTCGCGGGTGATACAGATAGAACCACCACCAACACCTACTTTTACAAAGTCGGCACCAGCTTCGGCCAGGTACATAAATCCGTCGCGATCCACAACGTTTCCTGCTCCTACTTTTGCTTTGTCGCCAAACGTCAACTTAATATATTCGAGTGTTTCCTTTTGGTATTCCGAAAAACCATCCGACGAGTCAATACACATAACATCTACTCCGGCTTCCATCAATCGCGGTACGCGCTCTTTGTAGTCGCGGGTATTGATACCTGCACCTACAAGCAGTTTCATGTTGTCGTCCGACAATTCGCAAGGGTTTGCTTTGTGATTTTCGTAATCCTTACGGAACACGAGGTATTTTAGATACTGATCTTTATCAATAATTGGTAAGCAGTTTAATTTATGATCCCAGATAATGTCGTTTGCTTCGGTGATACTGATACCAAATGATCCTGTAATCAGTTTTGGAAACGGAGTCATAAAGTCTTTAACTTTTTTATCAAGACTATCGCGGGTAACGCGATAATCACGACCGGTTACAATACCAAGCAGTTTACCTTGTGAAGTTCCATCCTCAGTAACGCCGATTGTTCCGTGACCCGATTCTTCTTTTAGTGCAATCACATCGCGTAAAGTATGTTCAGGAGTAAGGTTGGCATTGCTTACCACAAAGCCGGCTTTGTACGATTTTGCCTTGTATACCATTTCGGCTTGTTCTTCTATACCTTGCGAACCGAAGATGAAAGCCAGTCCACCATTGCGAGCTAAAGCGATAGCCATTTTGTGATCGGATACCGACTGCATAATGGCAGATACAAAAGGAACATTGAGATTAATCGGAGATGTCTCGCCGCTTTTAAATTTCACGAGCGGAGTCTTCAATGATATATTCGCTGGAGTACATTCTTTTGTTGTAAGTCCGGGAATTAATAAATACTCACTGAAAGTTCTGGAGATGTCGTTTAAATATTGTGCCATACCGTTTTTTAAGTTTTATGTGATAAAAATTTTGCAAAGGTATTCAAAAAAAACAAATAACAAAGAAACTTTTACTGAATGAAAATGCATTTTTAAGGAGTATTTTAAGTCTCGGCAAGATTTATATCCGTTTTCAAAGCCATGATGACATTTTTTAAGACGAGCCATCAGTAAAACGATGATGATTTGTTATTTCCCAACTCTTGACAGGGTTGCGGGAGTTAATACATTTTCTCTATTTCTTCTAATACGTCTTGGTGAGTTTGTTCGGTTTGGAAAACAGATGCTGAAATACCCGATGTGCGCTGGATATTATCAATGGGTTCAATAACCGATTGCACTTGCGTGAGATAAGTAAGTTTATTTACTTCAAGTGCCTGTTTTAGTTTTGGAATTTTATCAAAATCGGTGGTAAGAAAATAACTCAATTTATCCATACCGCAGATTTCGAGTTCCGCTTTTGTTACTCCAAGGGTTTTACACAGTTTTTTTCCTATTGGCGTAACTGGATTGGTAACAGGCAAAACAGTAAGAATGCATATGCAGTTATCTTGTATAATAAAAGGGAGATAGGCGATAATACTCTTGTTTATATCCATCATTTCTATGGCACTTCGACCCGTATCAAGACGTACGACCTTGCCCGCAAGAACTGAGTAAACCAAGTACATATTTCTTTCGTATACATTTAGCACATCAAGTCGCTCTTTCATACGCTGGAGTGCATGGCTTTGAATATATAAATTGAGTAGTTCTTTCGACGTGCTATTCTGAAATATTCTGTAGTGGAATAAAGCAATATGCCGAACGTTCATATTCATGAAATTTGCATGCATCAGCCGGAATGCCGGCCGTTTCTTGTCATGATGGATGAAATTTTTCTTTTCACACTCAATGGAGGTTATTTGTATATGTACAGCAAACATTAATCGACTATTTGTTTGTTTCCAAACAATGTCAAGGCCATACACTCGATAATTGAATTGAGACAAATGTCCCAAAATGTCACGCAAATAACGGAAATAAGGCATCATAAGACTATTATCGCCAAAATCTTCATATATATCAACCCGCTCTGCTATTGTATTATATATTTCGGCTTGTTCGCAGTATTGCTTTTCCTTATGTCTAGCGTGTATGAAGGTTCCGAATTGAGAACCCATGGTCAGGTAGTCGTAAAATGTAAGCTTTAAAGCTGGATCGCCTATACAAACATGTTCCATAAATTCAGTCGATCTTTTCTGTACAACCTTGATATAATGCCTTGGCACTTTATGACCCGGCTTTGCTTCAAAATGTGGTGACGCAAACTTAGCTCGCATCATCTCTATTTTTTGTTTTTTAGTAAACTTATCATAAAGTGCCGGATCTAGATCCATTAGGGATAGGGTTTTGCGAGCTATTACTGAAAACTTATCAAAATACGCCTTTGTTACTTCGTAATCTCTCTTAGCAGATGGTGTTGTTTGTGTTTTTTTCTTTTTACGATTAGCCATAGGGCAAACAGATTTTTAGTGTGATCTCCAACTTATTTCTTCAACCTCTATCAGAGTCTTCGACTACTGACAGGGTTGCCGGGGTTAATACATTTTCTCTATTTCTTCTAATACGTCTTCTTTATTAAGTTCAGGAGCATTTTGTTGAAAGAATTTAGCCATCAATCCTATTCGTTTTTCAAAACTATCCGCACTTGTTCTATCATCGGATTCAATTTCGGTCAAATGCCACATACCTGCATCTTTCAATGCTGTTTTTAATTGTGGAATAGCATCAAAGTCTGTTTCACTATAAAAGCTGAGCTTGTCCATACCTAAAAATATCAAATCATCTTTGTTTGCTCTCAAACTTTCACACATTTTTTTTCCTTCGGGAACATCAGGGCTTGATAAGGGCAGAAAGGTTAGTATGTACAAGTTCTCATCAATAATTATAAACGGGAAATATCCAACCAGTAGCTCATTATGATCACGACAAGCTAAAAACGATTGACCATTATCGCATTTCACCATTTCTTTATTAAACATTGAATTCACCAACGCTATGTTATGATAGGTAGAAACCTGGTTATCCAACCGCTGCTTCATTCTTGCGATCACATGATTCTGAACATATACGTTTAATAGTTTGTCGGTTTTTCTATCGGGATAAAGGTCAGTGTAGGGAATCATAATCCAATTTGGCTCTTTAGATAAAAAACTCCCCATAGCCAATCGGTAAGCCGGTCGCAACATTTTTTTATATGTAAAATGAACCCGTTCGGCTTCATTGGCACTTATAAATACATGACACGCCCACCTGTTTGAATTACGAACTTTTTCCCATGTGCAATTAAAGCCGTAATAGCGCATATTAATCTTGGAAAGAAAAAACGTGATGAGGTGCATGTATTGATAAAAGGACCTCATATAACTAATATCGAAATTGTTATTATTATCTGTATAACGCTTGGCTATTTCCGAACATATCGGACCAACCGGGGTTTCGGCATATTCTTGTTCTCTACAGCGGGCGGCACTTATAAATGTCATCCCATAAGTTACATAATCATAGAATGATAAACCTAACGATGGCTCACCTACTTGTATTTCTTTAAGAAATTTATAGGCTTCCTGCTGCAACACCTTCACATATACTTTGGGTACCGAGTGTCCTGTCATTGAATATACATGTGGTGGTATAAATCGCAACACCATCATACTCAGTTTTTGCTTTTTCGTGAATTTATCATACAAGGCGGGGTCAAGCTCAAGTAGTTGAAGTACTTTGCGTGCCGTAACCGAAAACTCATCGAAATAAGTTTTGGAAATAGATAAACTACAAGGTGGCTTGGGAGGTGTTTTTTTCTTTTTACGATTAGCCATAGGGTAAACAGATTTTTAGTGTGATCTTTAATTTATTCTCTTCAACCACTGTCAGGGTCTTCGAATACTGACAGGGTTGCGGGAATTAATACATTTTCTCTATTTCTTCCAATACGTCTTCGTGGGTTCGTTCGGTTTGGAAAATAGTTGCTGAAATGCCCGGGGTTCGTTCTATATCGTTTTCTAATTTATAAAGACATAGATCTTCGGTGAGATACATCAGGTTATTCGATTCCAGTGCCTGCTTTAGTCTGGGAATTTTATCAAAATCAGTACGACGAAAATAGCTGAGCTTATCCATACAGCAGATTTCGAGTTCTGCTTTTGTTATACCGAGCGTTTCACATAACTTTTTGCCAATAGGAGTTACAGGATTTATAACAGGCAACACGGTGAGAATAACTACACAATCGTCCTGAACCATAAAAGGCAGATAGGCGATAATATGATTTGCATCATCCAGCATTTCGAAGGCTTCTCGACCGCTTGACAACCGGATCTTACCACCAAAATAAACTGCGTTAATCAAATACAGATTTTTTTCATAAATCGTGAGGGTGTCCAAACGCTCTTTTATGCGAAGGAGTGCATGGCTTTGTATATAAAGTTTTAGTAATTTGTCTGGAGAGCCGTTTTCAAACACTCTATTCGTTCGAATATCTACGTAATTCACCTCAGATATAATAAAATTAGGTAGCAACATCCTGAATGCGGGACGCTTTTTGTCATGAAATATAAAAGTTTTCTTTTCGCATTCAATAGAAGTAATTTGAATATAATGAGCCATCATCAAACGTGTTCTCGCTTGTTTAAAAGCCAGATCGAATCCATACATGCGGTAATTGAATTGAGATAAATGTCCCAACAACTCACGCAAAAATTCAAAATAATGCCTCATCAAGGTATGTTCACCAAAATCTTCAAGTTCAATAACCCTGTCGGCTATTGTTTTATAAATTTCGGCTTGTTCACAATACTGTTTTTCTTCGTAAGTGGCACTACAATAGGTTCCAAATTGAGTACCCATGGTCAGATAATCGTAAAATGTGAGCTTTAAAGCAGGATCGCCGATACAGACATGTTCCATAAATTCAGTCGATCTTTTCTGCACTATCCTTATATAATGCCTTGGCACTTGATGACCGGGTTTTGCTTCGAAATGGGGAGGTGCAAACTTTGTTAGCATCATTTCAAGCTTTTGCTTTTTCGTAAACTTATCGTAGAGTGCCGGGTCCAACTCCATCAATTGAAGGGTTTTACGGGCAACAATAGAAAATTTATCAAAAAAAGACTTGGTTACTTCATAATCTCTTTTATTAGAATGCTGTGGTATTTTCTTTTTCTTTTTACGATTAGACATAAGATAAACAGTATTAGGGTTAGTGATTTTTGGTTTATTATCGGTTGGACGAAGGTTAAACTCCCTCCTACTCCACAGATTAAAAACAGTTGTATTTATTTAAATCTGAAGTTAAGTCCCCAAAAATAAAAATTATTCCTCACATTAACAACCATTCACCCCGGAAATTTTTAAATTAATTTTCGAGAGCCCAACCCACATTTCCGAAATGCCTATTAACACAGGGGTTTTCGTAATTCACAAAATAAATCTAAAAAAAAACGACTGAAAAATTTGGATGATTTAAACCTGTTATTTATATTTGCAATCGTATTGAGCTCTTACAGTCAGTGGATTGAACCTATCTAAACAAATACAATCTGGTTAACCGGCTAAGTTTGGGAAGTGCAGAGATAAGCTTCAAGTGCGGAAAACAAAAAGGCTAATGCGGTGCATCCAATGGTAAATACGGTGCTTACTTTTGCTTCCACGGTGCTTCCGATGCCAAATACGGTACTTACTTTTGCTTCCACGGTGCTTCCGATGCCAAATACGGTACTTACTTTTACTTCCACGGTGCTTCCGATGCCAAATACGGTGCTTACTTTTGCTTCCACGGTGCTTCCGATGGCGAATACGGTACTTACTTTTGCTTCCACGGTGCTTCCGATAGCGAACGCTGTGTATATTTTATTCGTAATAAAAGGCAAACAAGTCAACGATTGACTTGCTACTAAATAAACCTATTTTCTCACTAAAAAAATTACAGTTTATGGATCGAAAACAAATGAATTTATTGGAGATGTTACTAACATTAGAAGAATTTCTGACGACCAATTTATCGAGTTTCCAGAACAGACCAGCAATTCTGGCTATTATCGAACAATTGAGAACAAGCAATGCAGAAATCAAACGCCTAAACCTATCGCAATCGGTAAACACAGAAGCCGACTACGCGATAAAAGGAACAGACGAAGAGTTCCTTATCGCTACAGCAGTAAAAGTATCGGAAGGATTGAAAGTAATTGCCGCCACCAACAAGGATGAACGTTTAAAAATTGAAGCTAAGATTTCTCAGTGGGACTTGAGCCATATGCGGAAAGATAATTTGTACATTCGCTTGAAACAACTCTACGCAACGGCTTTGCCTTTCGTGGATCAACTGTTACCACTCAGCATTTCACAAGCCGAAGTAGATAGCCTGGATACCGCCACTACCAAACTATCCAAAATAAAACCGGTTATCAATACCAAAATAGCTAAAACCACCAAGGCAACCAGCGATCTGGGGCAAACGCTAACAGATATCAACACAGCGGTGAGAGAAACACTTGACGACCTGATGTTGGAGTTCAAGCTCTTAAACCCTACCCTATATGGCGAATACCTCAACGCTCGTAAGATAAACAACCGCGCAGCAGGACGTTCCTCAAAACCAACAGATCAGAAATAATTCCACACAAAAAAAGCGCGAATCGGGTAAATCGATTCGCGCTTTTTTTTGTGTGATTAAATGATATTTTAGCGGTTATATGCTCCTATCACTCCATTGGCAGTAACTGTTTCGGCACTAACGGTCATGGCTTTGCACGAGCCGTTATTAAAGAAACTGATAGTTGCCTTACCCGTTCCGTTAGTTTTCACATCGGGATTCCAATACAGCGTTCTGCGATAATCATTCTCGGTTGGCAAGCGATAGTTGTTGTATTGTGGACTGAAAAACTCTTTTACATACGAGTAGCCCGAAAAAGTAGTATTTCTGATACCGCTAGCATCGGGTTGATAGTTCTTTTTGCATTGAATAACCACTATCACCACATTCGAAAGATCGATAGAACTCTTATATATTCTTTGCATAGAGCTATAATCTTCAACTACATTGATAGATTCAATTTCATCCAGCAAAGGCATTCGGGCTTTAATGCCGGGAGTTGCAGGATCATTGCCACCCTCGGGCGTATCGCCTTCCGAATCTGAAAACAAGTCATTTATTTCGGTTGCAAACTGACTGGATTCCCGGCGAAGCAGAATCACCCTTTTACCTTTATACTGCATTTTTGAACTTCCATCGGTTTGGGGTGCGTAGGTAAAATAATTATTCATTTTATTCAGAAAATTAGCAATCTCGGTAGGTTGATATTCGCCTTTATCTTCCATTTTATCCATCTCTTTAGCCACATTATATTTCACTGTAACCTTGAGAGGTAAACGTTTTTCACTAACTACCACTTCCTTCAGCAAATTATTCCTTTGCTCCATCGATAACTTACTGTTGTTCTTTGCTAAATAGGCATCCGGATTATCGTTAGCACCTGCTATCAAAACAGGAGCTTTACCGTTATTGAGATACTGAGTGGTATTTAATTCGGGGAATAAATAGGTTTTGGGATCAGGACTAAACTGACGGTTGAGCATAACGCGCATTTCCCGGCGTTTATCGTTTACTTTGGATTGCAATAACAGTTTGCCTTCGCCTTTATAATCGAGCAATGCAAAATTAAAATTGCCTGCCGAATCGGTTATGCACTTTCCTTGTTGCGATGTGCTATCCGAAAGCATTACCATCGAGATGTCCACATTCTTCATTCTCTTTTTCAGTATTGTCGACACCACATTGCCTTCTATCACCAGTCCTTTTTCTACCGTATGTTTGATTACAAAAGGAGCAACACCTGCCATTTGTTTCCACGAGTAGCGACTCCATCCTTGTGTCAACAACAGTAAATCCAATGCCTGACGATGCATATTATCGTCCGACTGAAAGTATTGACCGGGGTTTTCGATATATCCGCTTACTTCCGACGAGAGTAGCAGATCGGTAAGTATAGTATTGCTGTACGAATTATTGGAGCTGTTTGCCGCATCGTGCACCGACACAGAGAAGCTGGTTTCCACTGGATTGTTACGAACATCGCTCAACTGAAAATCCATATTTACTTTCTCGAAAGGTTCGTAAACGGCTTTGCTTTGCGATACATTTATTTTCATCTGACTTTGGTGGTTGATAAAGGCCAACCGTTCGCTCACCACTTCGCCCGAAGCATTATAAAGTGTGATTTGCGCCACACCGGTGGGAAGTAATTTCTTTGGGTATTTAAACACGATAGCGTTATCGGTTCCTGTATTCACGGCCTCAAAAGCATATAAAACTCCCCTACAGGAAATGGATAGTCCGAGGGCTTCACTTTTGGCAGTTGTATTTTTCTGAATAAGTATATCTATCTTTTCATCAGCCGAATTATCAATACTCATAGCATATCCATTGGGCAATGCCACCGGTAGTTCAAATTTATACTCTTTATCGTTGCTATACACTTTTGCAACATACTTGCCAGCGCCGGGAGTGAATTCGAATACCCCCATCCCCTGATATTCCGATTTCAGATCGGCCACTTTCTCGTCCTTATCATTAAAAACCGATCCGGTAACAATCATATTTTCACCACTCTTTGCTGTAGCTTTAAAGGCTACCTTCGAAGATACGCCTGCTACTAAACTGCCACCTTCGGGATAAAAACTAACCGCCAAAGCTCCTGCCTGCGTATAATCGGAACGTAGCTTAGGAATAACCTGCGAATTTGATCGCTGCGTAAGCACAGACATATATTTTCCAGCTGTTTCGGGAACATCGTACACCGGAAATACACGCGAGAAATAATTTTTCTGTCCGAAATTCTGCATGTAAAGCGTATACGCTCTCACCTCATAAAACCCTGCATAGCCGGTTGTATTCAGTTTGAAATCACCATGGCACACTCCGTTTTCCAATTTGAGTTTTTTTGTCTCCACCACATACCCTTCGGTATTTACCAGTTCTACGTAAAGAACTTTACTAATATTACTCAAAGAATTCCGGTCGGCTTGCACGGCATACGCTTTAAACCAAATAGATTCGCCTAAATAATACGACGAATTATCAAAATGGAGATAAACCTTTTCCTGAGGATAATTTTTTGAGAATGTTGAGAAATGTTGAGAGAACGATTTTATCTTGCGAATGGCTGTGCTGTCCTGCGCATAAGCAACTGGAACAGTGACTATCAAAAGCAAAACAAGTAATTTGAAAAAACGGGCAGATCTGTTCATATACATAATTTTGAAGTTGTATTTTTTTGGAGAGAATTGCGACAAATAACATGCCACCAATATCCTGATAGCTACTGAAATTACTAAATCTGTTTGCATTAATCACAAAGATTTCAGTTGTCATCGTAACCTGAAAACGATTGGCAAAGTATAACGCACCTTTACTTTTTCCCCATCCTGCATTCCTGGATTCCATTTAGGCATACACTTGGCGACTCTAAGCGCTTCTTCATCAAATTCAGGTGAAACACCATCTAGCACTTTTACATCTGTCACATATCCCTCTTTGTTCACAATAAATCCAACAAGCACTTTACCTTCTGAGCGAATTCTTTGCATAGATACAGGATAGGTAACTCGTTTTGATAAAAATTCCATCAATTCACTAACCCCTCCTTGGAATTGTGGCATAACCATAAAAGCATAAAAATCGACAGACTGACCTTCCCGATTATAGCATTCTCCCTTGATAGATTTTCCACTTTGAAATAACTCATGTCTTTTCAGCTGTCCATTATCCCAATAAGTCATTATTTCTCCATTAAGACTATTGCGTTCATAATTTAAATCCTTCCAAAGTTGGCCATTTTCATACCATTCTCTAAATTTTCCGTCAAGCTGAAATAAAGGTTTTTTCATTTCTGTATTGGTAGCTATTTCCAACAAATGCTTTTCCGACTTAATCTTCCCTGTCTTATAGTATTCCCGCTCAATTTTTCTATTGGCAGCAACAGAATCTTTAATCGTAACCCTATAACTATCGGCCAGGGCCAACGATTTTACTTTATCACCTTTTATATTGAAATAAACAGTATCCTGTCCATATATACCAATAGACATTAGCGATAGCAAAATAATAAGTAGTTGTTTTGTTTTCATAGTCATTTCTTAGAATCTATTTCTTTTTATTACCGTGGTGCTTTTTGTTAGTCTAAAAACTACAGGTAAGGTGACTGGAAAATCAACGATATCACCATCGATAATCGTAGGTTTCCAATTTTTGATCAATGAAAGAACCCTGATCGATTCTGCATCAGTTGCTTCATCAAGGCTTCTGGCTATATTGAATTTATCTACAGTACCGTCTTTCTTTATCATGAACGAAACAATGACCTTTCCTTGAATCCCTGCTTGCTGCGCTGAAATCGGATACCTTATGTTTAAACTCAAAAAACGCATCAACGCATCCATTCCTCCCTCGTATATGGTAATAACTTCGTAAGGATAATACTTCACCTCCAGGCCTTTGTCATCAAAACATTTACCCCCCGTCAATTCTCCGTTTAGATATGTATCTTGACGTTTTATTTTTCCGTTTTCCCAATAAGTGGCAAATAGTCCATCTTTCTTTCCCTCCTTATAAACACACTCTGTTTTCAATTTCCCGTTTTCATTCCAAAATCGATATTGACCATTGCGGATATTAGTGTTTTTAGTCGTTTTCTCGTCTGGTTTCTTGTAATAATACAGTTCTGATTTCTGTTTACCTGACAGATAATAGATACGTTCAACAACCCCATTGGTTACGGTAGTATCAGTACTATTAATTCTATAAGCCTTAGCCAATTCTATGGCTTTTACCCTACTTCCATATTCATCA
>Ga0302215_10003207_pt1 | contig 11059 bp, 11 predicted proteins | sample II_Fen_N3_1_FD_194580 | JGI IMG/M metagenome (GOLD analysis project Ga0302215, IMG submission 194580) | Peat permafrost microbial communities from Stordalen Mire near Abisko, Sweden - II_Fen_N3_1 | ecosystem: Environmental > Terrestrial > Soil > Wetlands > Permafrost | place: Sweden: Abisko... | reverse complement strand
GCTTTGAGCATAAGTTTTATATTCTATTAATTTTTCTGTTCCTCTATGTAATAAACCGATATGAGGGTCTGTTTTTATAACAACCTCCCCATCTAGATAGGCAACTAAACGTAAAACACCATGTGCAGCAGGATGCTGTGGTCCAAAATTTATTGTAAGGTTTTTAATTTTGGTAAAAAATTTATTATCCATAAATTAATTTCAAGGGTTTACTAAATTAAAAAAACGCATATTTTGTGCGAATTCAACAGGTAAATAATGCATTACTTGTAGGGAATTATCATATAATAAATCAATATAACCTGATAATGGGAAATCTTTACGCAAAGGGAAACCTTTAAAACCATAATCAGTTAATATACGGCATAGATTTGTATGCATTAAAAATTTGATACCAAACATATCCCAAATCTCTCTTTCAAGTCAATTAGCATTCTCATAAAAATTACTAATAGAGGTTATACCATTTAATTGTGTAGTATATAATTTTATACCAAGTCTATAACTGTAATAAATGTTCCAAAAGATATATGTTAATTCAAATCTATTATGATTGTAATTAATATTATCAACAACAACAATATCTAATAAGCTAGAAGACCCTGCGATTAAATTATATTTAAGAAAAGTTACAATTGGTATTAAATTTGCACGCATTATACTAAAAATAACTTTATTTTTAGAAATTAACAACCCTTTTATATAAAAATGTAATACTTTTATAAAATAAAATAAAAAAAAGAATGTTTTTTTAGAAAATTTTAACATATTAATTTCAATCTAAAGCTCCAGTAACTAACTCGAAAACGAAACCCAGTGTAAGTATGATTAAAAAGATAAACATGGAATAAATACCCATAATATCTAGATCAAAGAAACAGACTAGTCAAGGGAATAGAAAAGTTATTTCAAGATCAAAAATTATAAATAAGATACCAACTAGGTAATAGTGTACTTCGAACCTGTACCTAGCATCACCGAAAGGGTTAAAGCCACATTCATAGGCAGATAATTTTTCAAGATTTGATTGTTGATAAACAAAAAAAAAAGATATACTGAATAAAATTATTGAGATTAATAAACAGAAAAAAAAAAATTTTAGGATACTAAAATATTCAAAAACCATAAGTAATAATATTATAAATAATATTTAAATTGTAACTGATATAGATATTATAAAATTTATTAAATATACAAATACAAAAAGTTAAACTATTTTTAATTATAATATAATAATATTTATATATATATTGCAAAAAATCTAGTTTTTTTTTTAGGTAACTTAAAACGTTTACCTTTTTTAATATAGAATTTAGCATTTCGGAAAACATTAAAAGGTAATAATAAAGGTGTTTTTTTACTTTTTTTTACGAATCATAATTTATAAGAACGTCTTTGGTTGTCGAAAATATTAAAATAATCTCTAAAAATGAAAACGGTTCTTGATAAAAAAAATCAATTTTTACTTAATTTTTTTATAAATCATTGATTTGTATTATAATATAAATCTTTCTTTAATATTAATCATTTAAAAATAGTATAATCACTAAAAATATTAAATGTTTTATTAAAAAAAGGGGTAACTTTTTTAGTATAAAGTTCTAAATAAGAGAAACCTAATTTATTACTAAAGAAAAAAAATGTTAATCAAAGGCCTATAAATGTTTTATTAAAAAAATATAAATAATTATCGTTTAAGTAAATATACCAATAAAAGTATAAATTATATAATTTATTATAAAAGAAATAAGAATTTTTTTTATTTTTATTTTTTCAAAAATAAGGATTTCTTTTATTTTTAAAAAGATAAGAATTTTTTTTATTTTTATTTCTTAGTAAATAAAAATTTTTTTTTTCTAGTAATCTTTTACTTATTATTTTTTTATTAGATATATAATTATTACAAATATTAGTAGAAAATTGATCTATATTATTTTGTAAATAAATTTTATTATAATTTAAATTATTAGCAAATTTAAGATTTTTTTTATAAATAAATAAATTATTTAAATATTTAAAATTTTTTTTATAAAATTTATATTTTAGAGTATTATTAAAAAAAGAATAAAAATAATTTTTATTAGATCTACTTAAAAAATACTTAAAGGTTTTTTTCCTTTTATTTTTTTTGTTATAAAAAATATTTCGTATTAATAAAGAAGTAAAAAAATGTTGTAATCGAAGATTCCTTTTCTTTTTTTTTAAAAAAATTTTACATGATTTTTTATATTTTAATAAATAATTTCTAAAATAAACTATAGGGTTATTTTTAGTATATAAATTTTTTTTATAATTTAAATTATAAAAAAGCCCTAAATTATTATGAATACCTAATTTAATAATTATATTTAAAAATTTTTTTGGTATTCAAGTATCAAAAAAATTTTTTATATAATTAAAATGATAATTACCAACTTTAAAAAAAAAGGTTAAATAAAATTTTTCCCAAGACAAGCCAAGATTATAGCATTGGTCTACATATTTATATTTATGTTGTATTTGTAAAAAAGAGATATAGATAATAAAATTTTTTATATATTTATTATTTTTATTTTTTATGAATGAAAGATAGACCTTAAAACGGTTGTGCCTAAAATATAAATTTAAAGATCTATTAATTAGAATAACTTTTTTTTTCATTTTTTTTTTTTAAACAATATTTTCTATAATTTTTATAAATTAGGGTAAAATTAAGATTAGATTTGAAAGCATATTTAATCTTGTTACCAAAATATTTGAACATTAAATTTTTTTTATATTTAGTATATAATAGATTATTATATAAAGAATATTCATCAAAGAAGGGGAAAAAATCATTTTTTTTTCATACATAATTTTTAGATTTATAATTATATACTTTATATTTTTTTATAAGCATAATAGTATTAAAAATAATTTTAAGGTGTATTAATTATTAATGGTTGCCGCCGTATATATCATTGATATATATTAAAATTAATATAGTAAAAACATATGCTTGTAAACAAGCAACACCTAATTCTAATAACATTATGACACAAATTAAAATAATACCAATTAATAAATATATAAAATTAATACTAGTTAATAATAAAGTAAATGTAGATATAATAAATATTAAAGTATGACCAGCCATAATATTAGCAACTAGTCGTATAGCTAAGCTAAACATTCTGATAATATAAGAAAATACCTCGATTAGTAATAATAAAGGTAGCATGATTAAAGGACTACTAGGTAAAAAAATTTTATAAAAAATATCACCAAGTCTAATATACCCTTCAAAAAATATACCAAGACAAATACTTAAAGATAAATATAAAATAATAATTAAATGGCTAGTTAAAGCTATACCAAAAGGTAGTAAACTTAATAGATTTAATAATAAGATACTAAAAAAAAGGCTATAAATTAAAACTATATATGGGTAACCAAATATACCTATTTGTTGTTTAATTAAATTTAAAATAAATTTAATTTGATATTCAAAAAGGCTTTGGAATATAGTTGTAGAAACTATATTATAATAACGAGACATAGTAACGATTAGCTTTATTAGAATAAGTAATCAAATTAAAGGTACTAAGATTTGAAAAAGGGTAATATCAAAGAAATTTCTTTGATAATGAGTGTTATCAAAAAAAGGGTGTACACCTGTGATATACTTTCATAAAATTATAAAAAAATTAGTATCAGATAAACTTACAAAAGAATTAGTATCAGGTTCAAAGAAAAAGTAAATAATTTTAGAGAAAATAGAAATAGCTTCAAATTGTTCTAAAGGGGAAAACATAATATAAATTATAATCTATGAGTATTATTATTAATTATTAAAATTAATAATGAGTAAATATTTTTAAATTTATCTATAAATTTTTTTTCTAGATTTTCTTATTGTAGTAGTTTATTATAGGGTTTATAAGATCCTACTTTCTCTATTTAATTTATTACGTAAATAATATAACTTAGCTCTATTATAAATAAATTGTTTACGTTTAAAATCAGAGAATTTAAGGTAGAATAATCTATTATAATAATAAGAAATACATAATTCTACTCCTATACTACTTAAAACATTCCTAAGTATTAAAGTAGTATTTACGTTTAGGATATTCCTTTTTTTTAAAGCAATACAAATACCCTCAAATCTATATAATAAACCTTTAACCCAGAAAAACACAATTAAAATATCACCAATAGTAAATTTTAATAAATTATAAGAAGAGAATATATTATCTCTACGAGATTTCCTTTCCAAAATAGCTTCTTTAACAATATTATTATCTTTAAGGTAATTACTAAAAAATAGCATAATTTATATAGTATTATTTATTTTATGTATATTAGGTACAAGGAACTTCATTAAATAATTTTTTACTTTATAATGTATAATTAACCCACGGCTTAACCAAAGATATAATTTAACACTATCAAAAAAAAATAACCTTTCAGAATAATTAGGGTTATAACCACCTACTTTTTCTAGAAGTTTACCTTTATTAGCACGTGATTTTTTATGTAAAACAACAATATTATATACAGGATAAGATTTACAACCTTTTCGTTGAAATCGGAGTATAGTATTATTTATAGATTTATTTTTTATTATATGTTTGTATTTAATAAGCATTAAAAATAATTTGATTTAAAAATATAAACAGAGTAAACCTCCAATTAAAGGTTCTTGTAATAAAATTAGTGAAAAATTTATAAAACCCAGTATAGAAAGTAAAAGATATTTTATATAACTTCCCCTACGAATTTTAACGTTATTAAAACGTATACGACTAGAAGTATAAAAAAATATCCTAATATAGAATAAATTAGCAAATATACTAGCAATAACAAGTAATATGACAATAAGGATAAAATTATATTCTATTAATAATTCAAATATATACCATTTACCAATAAAACCCGCTAAAAAAGGTAACCCAGATAAACTAATTAAGGTAAAATATAATAATAATGTAATATAATGATTTATTGTAAATAAATCATGCATAACGGTAAAGTCCCTTTTAGTTAGATTGATATCCCTAAGAGATAATAAGTTAAAAAGTAATAATGTAGGGATTAAATAAAACATAAATAAAAAAAGGAGGAAAGATTCTTGTATTAATACTAGGCAAAGTGATATAATAAATATAAAGGACATATTTATCATAGAACTTTGACCAATTATACGACCAATATGATTATCAGATAAACCCTCTATAATACTAGTAAATATAGTTATAAAAGAAAAACTAATTAGAATTAAAATAATATATAGTTTTAATGTAAGGGATATATTAAATATATGAAATAATAAAAGCATTAAAATATATATAAAAGGTAATTTAGGTATAACTGCTAAAAAGAATACAATATTTAAAGAAGCTCCTTCATTAAAATTAGTAACCCAGAAATTAAATGGGTAAATACCTATTTTAAATAAAAAAATAACAATTAAAAATATAAATACAAAATATAAATAATAATTATCCATATATTCGACATATAATTCGTAAATAAATAATACATTATATAAAGTACTACCGGTTAAACCATAAATTAAGCTGATACCCAATAAAAAGAAACAAGAACTGATGGCACCTAAAATATAATATTTAATACCAGCTTCGATACTAATCATATATTCTTTATTAGAAACTAATATATATATAGGAATAGAAGCTAGTTCTATACCTATATATAGTAACATTAAGTCGCGAGCATTTATTGCAATACATAAACCTAAAACTATTATAAGTAATAATATTAATAATTTATAAGTAGTTTTTATATTAGATAATAATTTATTAGTAGGTCATAATAAACATAAAATACTAAATTGTATTAATAAAAATAATTTTATTAATAAATTATTAGATTCGATTGAAAAGAGTCTATGTGTAAATGTAATAATAGCAATATCTTTTATAAAAAGGTATAATATAATGAAAAATGAAAGAGAAAGGAATAGGGCAATTGATTCTAAAGGAAAATTATCATTATGTAATTTACTATTTATATTAAACAGAAAATGATACATTGATAATAATATAAGTATACAAAGGCTAATTTCAATATAAAAAGGTATAATTAGGAGTAAAATACTATTTAATATATTCATAAATTTAACAAATTAGTTTAATATAAATTTTAGTAAAAAATTTGGGTTTAGAATAAATTTTAAATAAGAAACGAGATATATAAATATACTATAACTATTTTTAAATGGAAATAAATTTTTTAGTATTATAAAATAAATTTTTATAATAAATTTATTTAAATTATATTTTTACCAATTTTTTTTAGGATAATCAGTAGTAATATAGGAGCATACAGAGAAATAAAAAAGGGGCTGTAAATAAATTAATAAAATCATACATCTGAAAAAAGCATCAAAATTAAAAAAAATCTGTTAATATTTCACCCGCCTATTAGAAAACGTCATCAAAATTAAAAAAATATGTAGATGAAATAAATAATTTCAATCTAAATATAATCAATTTATTAGAACAATCCTCTGGACTGGACTTGAACCAACAATCAATTCATCATGAGTGAACTGCTTTACCATTAAGCTACCAGAGTACTTGTGGTTTTTTATTTTTAGTTTTTGGTAAATATTTTTATAAACCTGAAATAAATTTAGTATGATTAAGCTGAATATATTACTATACGTACACCAGAGACATCTAACGGAACTATGATCTAAAGTCCATAGGAAAAATTATTTTAAAATAATATATTTTCACTTATATGTATTCAGTGATTATATATTATGAATTTAGCTTCTAGGCAATACTCTTGACAAAATAACCTAATTACAATTGATTCACCGTAAATTACAATTCTTAAATAATTGAATATTTAAGAGATATTATTTATTTAAATAATAATTATGCAGTCTTCTCATACTAGCACACGAACTTTCCAATTTTAATACACTCTTAATAGATAGGGACCAAACTGTCTCACGACGTTCTAAACCCAATTCACGTACCTTTTTAAACGTCGAACAGACGTACCCTTGGAACCTTCTACTTTTCCAGGATAAGGTGAATCGACATCGAGGTGCCAAACAATCCTAGCAATGAGAACTCTTCAGAATTATTAGCCTGTTATCCCTAGCGTAACTTTTATCCGTTGAGCAATAGCCTTTCCATTAAGCGCTATTGGATCACTATGACCGACTTACGTCCCTGTGCAATATGTCTATTTTACAGTCAAGCAATTTTAAGCCATTATACATAATTTTACTAGTAAAATTTAAATTACCTTTGTACGCCTCCGTTACTTTTTGGGAGGCCTCCGCCCCAGAGAAACTACCCATTATACACTGTGATAAAAATTAGTCAGATAAGTTTAAAAGAGTATTATTGCACTAGCGCCTCCCTGAATAACCGGAATTAAAGATCATAAGCTCATACTTATTCTATGTATTTAAAACAAATCCAACAATATATAACTATAGTAAAGCTGCATAGGGTCTTTCCGTCCCACTAAGAGACATCCGTATCTTCACAGATATTACATTTTCGCTGAACCAAGGCCCGAGACAGTAAGACAGTCGTTATACCATTCATGCACGTCAACAATTAATTGACAAGGGATTTCGCTACCTTTGGACCCTCAAGGTTAGGGCCGCCGTTTACACCGAGATTATATCAAAAGCTTTTTATCACAATCAACTTTCACTTACGGGCACTGGGCAGGTTTCAGACAATATACGTCATATTACTATTTTGCATTATCCTGTGTTTTTATTAAACAGTCGCCACCTCCAATCTTGTGACACTTAAAAATAATTAAGAGCTCAAAATAATACTAAATTTAATATTATATTTACATTATTTAAAAGTACCCTTTCTCCCGAAGTTACAGGGTTATTTTGCCGAGTTCCTTAGACCTTGTTATTTCATTCGCCTTAGTATATTCTACCTAACTACGTGAACTCGTTATAAGTACGGTTAATTTAAAAACCAGTATTATAATAAAATAAACTGATAAATAATGTAATATTAGTTTTTTCTTGTTATATTTATCTATATTTCATTTAGTCATTATAATTAATAAAGATTAAATATAAGTCACATATATTTTAGCTATAAATATTATTTATAAACCCATCTATTGTCGGTTTATACCTAAATATTAGGGGCCGGCTAACTCATCACGGTTGAACCTAATGATGAAACCCTTAGTTTTTCGGCGTTGTTGATTTTCTAATATAAATAGTCCCCTATTTTATATTTCAACAATTATTACTACTCATTCCAACATTAATACTTCTAATATCTTCAATTTATTTTACAATAAATCTTTATAAATATATAAGAACATTCTGCTACCAATTTATTATATTATTATTTCATAGCTTCAGTAAAAAATTTATAGACCCTTTACATTTACGACTATTTTTTCCTATTCAAATAATGATGAGCTGTTACGCTTTCTTTAAAAGATGGCTGCCTCTAGGCCAACTTGTCTTTACTTTTTAGGAATTAAATAATCTTCTACACTAAATTTTTATTTAGGGACTTTAGCTTATGATCTGGGCTGTTTCCCTTTCGACTTAGAACCTTCGCGCCCTAAGTCTGTTTACCTTTCATTAAATATTATCATTATGAGTTTCACTAATTTCAAAGGAGCTTATTAGGCATCCCCCTAGATTAATAAGTGCTTTACCAAAAATATTATCAAAAAAATACGCTACCAAAATAGCTTTCGCAGAAAACCAGCTATCTCCAGAATCGTTTAGTATTTCACTCCTAATCGCAAATCTTCCCAGTTTTATGCAACAAACAAGGGTACGGTCCTCCTATTTATAGTTATATAAATATTCAACCTGTCCACGACTAGATCTTCTGGTTTCGGGTCTAATCCATATAACTATATACGCGCTTTTCACACTTATTTTTATTACGCCTACATTAACTATAACTTAAGCTTGCTATATAAATTAACTTGTTGGACCCTTATTCAAAAGGTACGTTATATCTATAACAATATATAGATTTAACCGCCTATAAACCTAAAATTTCAATTTCTTTTCAATTACCATTATTTTGGTTACTTTTTCACCTTTCCCTCACGGTACTACTTCACTATCGATTATCAACAAATATTAAAGCTTAGCAGATGGGACTGCTATATTCAAACACTATAGACATAAAGCATTTTACTCTTACTTTTATAAATTATATACAATACAGGACTATTACCTTCTGTGGTTACTTCTAGGTGATTTTAATAGACTTTTTATATATTTAGGCTGGAAGTAAGAAAATTACTTCATTATCCGCATTCCCTCACCAGTACTAACGAAATACTTATTAGTTTATTTTCCAGTATTTACTTAGATGTTTCAGTTCAATACGTATTTTTAATATAAAAAAATTTATATTATTTATTTTTATAAGGTTTCCCTATTGAATATTACTATATCATCATTACGTTTTTATTACACTATACTTTTCGTTAATTATACAACGTTCAATTTTATTGATATCAAGGTATTCATTTTAAGCTCTTCATATTTTAAAAAGGATTATAAGTTAATAATACAAACTAAATAACCCTATAAGAGTTATTTATGGAAGTACTTACTTATATTAATTCTTATTTCAAAATAAATTTCTATCTAAAACATTTTAATATTTAACTTTACACATATATTATTGTAAATAAGCAAGGTTTTTTGTAATTATTAAAATAGTATAAATAAATGATCTTCCTATATATTTTTTTTCAAATAGTCTAATTGATTTCGGGTAGAAGGGGATTCGAACCCCTGGTGCCTAGGCACGACTGTTTAGCAAACAGTCGCAATCGACCACTCTGCCATCTACCCAGTTGATGCTAATTTGGAATTATATTAGCATTATATGTTAACCCTATAATTAGAAATTAAAGATTTGATTAAGAATATAGTATTAAAAAAGCCATCATAAGAGCTAATAAACCCATAGCTTCTGTTAAAGCAAAGCCTAATAATGCTAATTGCATTAATTTAGCTTCTTTTGCAGGGTTTCTACTTAAACCTATTAGTAAACCAGAAAAAACAATACCAATACCAGCACCAGCACCTGTTACACCTATCGTTGCTAACCCCGCTCCTAAATATTTGGCACCACCCGTTATTGATAAAAAGAATAAATTATTAATAATATAAAAAATAAAATATTATTTACAAATACAAAAAACCAAAGAGATTTAGTGTATATATAAAAGTTAAGTCAAATAACTGCAAGGGTTAGTAAGCTTATAGGTATGATAATTAGTTAAAAAGATATCTAAATTATAAAAAAAATATGTCCAGGCACACCTTCCGGTACGCCTACCCTGTTACGACTTAACACCCATTATTAATAACCATATCTTTACCAATAAATATGAGAAAAATTTTAAATAAAAAAAAATTATTTTATTTAATAAATATATAACAACCTCAGTAATTAATCCTGATAAATACCACAGCTACCAACTTTAGGCGTTTGACGGGCAGTCTGTACGCAAATCCGTACACATTCACCACTTTATAATGATAAGTGATTACTAGCTATTCCACCTTCATATATTCAAGTACCAGAATATAATTCGCACCAAGATAATTTTTAAGTTTTACTAAAATTTAAGTTTTAGTTTCTCATTGTAAAAATCAATGTATTATATGAATAGCCCAAGTCCGTCAGAGACATACCGACTTGACATACTCCACACCTTCAGCAAGAATTTCTCTCATAGTAATCTAATATATAATCAATGTAGTAAAACATTAGTGTGTAGAATATTATATGTAAATTAGACATAAGGGTTACATTCGTTAAAGGACAGAACCGGACGTATCAAAACACGAATTGACGACAGCCATGCACCACCTGGGATCCTATACCTTATATATTTATATCATTATTACAATCTCACTAACCTCAGTTTTTAGATAATATGCTCTTCGATTATACTTAAATAAATGACGTACCAACTTATCAGTTAATAATATGATTAATCGACTTTTACTGGTGAGATGTAACGCGTTGAATCGGATTAAATCATATAATCCACAGCTGGGATAAAATGCCGTCAATTT
>Ga0302215_10003206_pt1 | contig 11059 bp, 13 predicted proteins | sample II_Fen_N3_1_FD_194580 | JGI IMG/M metagenome (GOLD analysis project Ga0302215, IMG submission 194580) | Peat permafrost microbial communities from Stordalen Mire near Abisko, Sweden - II_Fen_N3_1 | ecosystem: Environmental > Terrestrial > Soil > Wetlands > Permafrost | place: Sweden: Abisko... | reverse complement strand
TGTATCTTTAAGTCTCAAAACAAAGCCCTTACATGTTACCACAACAGCAAAAGCTCCTGCTGAGTACTTACTCAGATTTATATGACCTTATAGTACCCCAAGACAATCTTCTGCGGAAAATTAACGAATTAATCGATTTCTCGTTCATATATGATGAGTTGGTCAACAAATACTGCTCAAACAACGGTCGTAATGCAGAAAGTCCGATTCGTATGTTCAAATACCTAGTTATTGAAAACGATTTATGACGTATCCGATGTGGATGTGGTAGAACGTTCCCGCTTTGATATGTCTTTCAAGTATTTTTTGGAAATGACACCAGAAGAAGACGTAATCAATCCGAGTTCCCTAACCAAATTCAGAAAGTTGCGATTGAAGGATACAGGATAGAATTGGTCTTTTGAGAATTATGAATAATTGAGTTTTATCTTATGTCAATGTCGATTGTTGTTCCGTTTGCAACTTTAGAAGTTCCGGAATACAAGAGTCAGAGGTGCTGCATGTAGAGCAATCTTCGTGACCCGGCAACTGACTTAGTTTAATTGTTTTGCGGTGCAAAAGTCCGGTTTCGAAATCAACTGGAACAATTGTCATTTTCCAAACTTCATCGGGTAGTAATTTTACTGCCATATTGAGCTGAAACAGTTCAGAAAGAGCCTTTAACCATATCAGCTTTTCGCGACAAAGAACAGTGAACTCTTTGAAGTGGGTATTTTGAAAGAACGAAATTATGACTTCCCCGGCTTCCGATTCGGCATTGCAATTATCCACATGGCAAATATCGAGCTTATAGCTAAGTTGTTCTGGGTCGCCAACTATTTGGGGTTGTGAAACGGAACGTGCTTTTTCAACTTGTTTAATCAGTATCTCGGTTCGAATGTGATTCAGCAATGCGGCATTTAGTTCCCCTTTGTACACCCAGATATTAATATTATATTCCTCTAGCACTGGCTTGGCAAATCCCACTACATTTTTGAGGATAATCTGATTACAATTGTCTAATTGCGCGATGAATTGTTTGACTTTTAAACGGATAGTATTCATCGTGAGTTCTCCATCCATTTCGTGCGGCACACGGCTCACTCTTTTCCATTCTCCGCTTTCATCGCTGTATGTTTCCACCATTCCCGATGAAAAAAGCGGTAATACGGTTCCATTTTTATCGACTAATATTGCTATTTTCATACGCTTATATCTTTACCTCAAGCCCCAAAGAGGGATGTTGAATAATAATTAAATCAGCTCATTTTTTAAAGTCCCCCTTGGGGGATTTAGGGGGCTAGCAACCTCCCGATGAGCATCCACCTCCCATACCCGGAATGTGTATGGACTGACGAAAACTTACATCTTCACCCCAATGAACCGGACTTACTGTTGCTTTGAATAATTCGGGTGCTATTTCTTCCAGTTTTGAAACCAATTGAAACGATTCAAGTACTCTGTCAAACCACTTAGGTAAGTGCGAACAACAAATTTGAAGTTTCTTGAAGTTGGTTTCTTTCATAAATGGAATAAGAATATCCATGGAATTGAGTTCACTATTCTCGCTAAGCAACGAAACCAAATCAATCTCATATTCGGCATCTTGTTCACATCCAATCAGTGCTGGACGAACAATTACTTTCTCAGGCTTAACCAACGCTTTCTCCAACTCTATTTTCACAAAATCGAGCAATTCAGGCAAGAACAGCCCACTAAATTTCCAAATTCCTATCCCTTTTTCCTGCAATAAAGCCGTTGGAAGCCCTTTAATGTTTTCAACAATAAGCAAGTTGCAATCTTCAAACTCCGAAGTCAACATGTTTACCTTTAATTGCACATCTGCCAAATCCCTTTGGTAACTCATATCAAAAGGAATTTGATTGATACATTCCCATTTCGATGCATCATCGGAATAAATTTCAATTATTCCTGAACTGTAGAAAGGTAGTATCTGATTGTATTCGCTTATAAAGACTGCTATTTTCATTTGGAGAATGGTTAATTATCTGATTGTGTTAACTACTAACTAGAAACTACCGACTATAAACTATTTAAAAAACTTACCAGTCGTTGCAATTGGCGTTATTTCAATCACACCTGTGGCTTTCAACATAGCAGGCGGATAGGATTTACCGGCATGTTGCGGTGTAAATTTCTTCACCACTTCGTCCAACACTTGTATTTTTAGCGCATCATCGTCAATGAGTTTTGCAGTTCCCAATATGATAACACTCTGATAATCTGTATTAGTATCGCAGGGCAGTTCGGGATCGTGTATCAATCCATTCATTTTGAACACTTCAAAACCAATTTTTGGGTTAGTTTTGATATAATCAATTTTCTGACCGGCACACAGTCCGTGAATGTATATTTTACCTTCTATCACTACATAATGTACCGGGGTGATGTACGGAAAGCCTTCAGGCGAAACCGTTCCTAAATTCCCCACCGATTGGCTTAATAGTAAAGCGCTTATTTCCTCCGCCGACAGAGGATGTTCTTTCATTCGTCCTTGCATAATTATAATATTGTTACGAGATTTTAGTTACGAGTTACAAGTCTTATTTTTTAGATTAATGAAAATCAAATCATTCACTCTCAGTTTACAGTCTCTACCGGCACTTTTTGGGCCAATTGACTTATGGCTGCCACCCTGTTTGGGTCGAAAAGTTTCTGCACTTCTACACACAGCACCAGTGCATTCTCCATGTCTTTTTCGTCGGGATTTGGATGACGATATTCGTCGATAGAGCAAATGCCAAAAATCCAGTCCATGGCTTTAATACGCTTATTGAGATCTTTGGGAATCTCCATAAAGTTTTCCACCGACCGCATCAACGTAATATAGTTGTGATTTCGCGGATCTTCGCCATATAAATCGCAAAGAGCTACTAAATAACGCTCAAGTGCTACAGAGGCAATGTTGAAAACCAGACTGGGGCGCTGGTCGTTGGCCTGAAATTGTAAAGCTCTATGGTAATAGCCTTCAGCATCGGCATAGTTGAGAGCAAAAGACTCTTCGTCAATCATTTTAGATTCAAACTCAATCATAGCTATTTTCCTCCTCAATTTTTTCTTCGTTCACCGATACTGTTAAGTAGTTGCGAGTTACAAGTAAATAGTTATTAGTTCCAAAACGCTCTGTATTACTTAAAGAAGTATCGGTGATCAAAGTTGGAAATTATTTATTCAATAAATGGGTATTATAGTCCCCCATGGGGGAATCGAAGATCGGCGCAAGCCAATTAGGGTGCTTTTTACCACACATTCAGCACCCACTCTTTGTTGTGTTTGTATTCCATATCGGTAAAAATGGCGTTCGCCATTTCTTCAGCCAACCAAATTGCTCCGGCATAACCTACAACCGGATGACGGAAACCACCGGCCCGGTCGTAAACCGGGAATCCAAGTCGTACCATCGGTATGTTGTTGTCAATAGCCACATAGCGACCTTTCGAGTGACCTAAAATAAGGTCTAATTCTAAACCTTCATTTTTAATTTTGTTTTCCAATACCCAAAAATCAGCATTGGTGACAATTTCCATATCAAAGTTCACACCTTCTTTTAATGCAGTAATGCGAGGGTCAGTTTTGTAAGTAGTATTGTCATCTCCCAAAAGAATCAACACAGGTTCCATTTCCAAGTCGATACAATATTCTGCCAAGCCAATAACTAAATCCGGGTTACCATAAATAGCCACCTTTTTTCCTGCTAGGAACATGTGCGACACATCGGCAATGGCATCCAGTGCAATACCACGCTTACGAACCAATGATTCAGGAATAGCTTTTCCGGTCATTTTCTTTACGTTAGCAAGGAATGTATCTGTATTGCGGATTCCAATCGGTGTAGGTCCAATGATAGCCGGTACATCAAACTCATTTTCGAGATACTGAGCTGCCTTTGCACCTTCGTACTTGTTCAGCGCAATGGTACCGATAGCATTGGCAGTACTTTGCAAATCTTCGATGGTTGTTTCGCCATGCGATACATGGTTGCCATCGGGCATGATAGGAGAATCGAATGTTTCAATTTCAAACAATACGGTAGCTTCCACTTCCATGGCAGATAATAATGATTTCAGCTCGGTAACATCTGCCGGATTAACCCAGCCCGTCAACAGGTTTATTTTCCCATTTTTTTCAGCTTCTTTCTTGGCAAAGTGCATTAAAAAATCTCTCACGGCAATGTCATATCCACTAATCATACTACCCACAAAACTTGGTGTATGAATTGGGATCAGATGTACTTCTCTGTCGGGATATTTTTCTTTTAGAAGTCCTTCTTGAAGTTTAATTACCACCCCATCCACATCGTCACCAATAACCTCGGTGGAGCAAGTGGTAATGATAGGAATAATTTTGAGGTCGGGATAACGCATCAACAATACATCCACCCCTTGTTCTACCCGGTGCAATGCTCCAAATACCGCAGCATCTTCGTGAAGTGATGAAGACGCAAGCTCAAAACTTTCTTTGAAATGTTGCGAGAATATTAATCGCACAAACATTACGCATCCTTGCCCTCCGTGAACAAGACCGATACAATCTTTTACACCTATGCTTACAAATTGAGCTCCTGCGGGTTGACAGGTGAAAATCGGGTTAATGGTACCGACTCTATCTTTTACTGTTAGATTACAACTCATGATTTTATGTTTTTATTTAGTTAATACTTCTATGTAGCAAAATCGGAAAAGGTGTATGAGAGAGAGACAGAATGTTAACTAACAACATTTTTTTACCTCTAACCGATTTTGCTTATAGAAAACTACATGTTTATTAATAGTGCTCTTTCGTAAGTTCCTGATTTAAGGAAGCGTGAACCATGGTGTGATCCATTCTTTCTTTCAATAAATCCAGAATTTGAGCAATATCTTCTTTGGAAGTTTCAGCAACCCAGGGGAAATATCGTTTAAATGCTTCCTGTAAAGACATTGCTTCACTCCAATAATACCTGTCGGCTGTAGTGTCATCATCTTTGGCATTCTCACCACGAAGCAATTGCTTCGTTTTGGTCAGAATTCGTTCATTTTGAATTAACCGATCCCATCCACGTGAATTATATTGCCATAAACAGTGCTTGGTAATGTACCATTCCAGTTGAGCCATTTTTTCTTCGGCAACAGTTTTATCCATAATCTTTCTTTTAAAAAATTTATTCAACATCAACTACTTTGCTTTTTCTAAGTGTCTCAACAGGTACAACTCTCCATTCTCCTGTTTCAGGATGTGGGAAGGTGTAAACACCACTTTCTGCCTTTAAGCGCAATGCAGGAATAGGGTCGTAAGCACCAGTGTATTGTCTCAATTCTGTTGAGTTTTTGATTTCATCGCTCAAATTTACATCCGAGAAAGTTGAGCTTGAGGCAAAACCCTTGTCTGTTGGAATTTCGTCTTTGCTAATATCCAAATGTACCAAGCGTTGAGCAGGAGAATAAACGCAGTTGTAAATATCCCTCGCCAGGCGCACCCAACCTTCAAAACCTTTGTAAGGACCATTGTGGTAACCATGAACATTCAAATAAGGAATGCGAATCTTTTTAGCTACTTCACCCGGGCGTTTACCTGTCATAATCAGATCTGGTTTCAACTCGTACATAGCTTCCACTGTTTCCAATTCATTCGGGTCGTCTATGGCTAAAACTCCGGGCTCGCACCGCGAAACACCTTTTTCCATATCTCCCTGGTGACCAAATTTGGTGTAAACAGAAACCACATCAATACCCATTTCTTTGTGCAGCATGTGTGACCAGTGCCAAAGTTTAGATCCTCCAGGCCAAAGGCACATTTTTACACCTTGCAAGCGGGCTGCGTACCAGTCCAATTCAGGTTTCCAACGAGCATATTCAGCATCGATAATTTCCTGTGCTTTATCTTCCAGACCGAAGAAATGAGCTATTTTCATTAAAGAATCAGCTGTTGCTTCGAAACCAAAACCGTCAATATCCATACGTGGAATTCCGTAACGTACACGTAACTCATCGCAGATATACTCTGCAGAACGGGCACATTCCAATACATTTAACTGTGCTTTGTGCAAACAGCGTAGGTCGTCGAAACGGCCGTTTCCGGTAAATGTGGCAAGAATTTGTATCCCCATACGATGGAAATAATCTTTCATTATTTCCTGATCGCCCTGAATATTGTATTCACCTACATAGTTGATAACATGTTTACTGTAAATTTCAGGTTCAGCAGTACCCACCATTTGAGTTAACCAAGCTAAGTTGATTTTGTGGTGACCACCCGATTGACTAGGCCCGGCAAATCCCGGAGAGTTACATACAAACACTTTTTTGTCCGGCATTTCTTCCATCACTTCCTCTGCAAGTGCATTTATATCATCACCAATCAGTGCCGAAGCACAAGTTTGGTAAATTGACATGTTATGGATTTCAGGAAAAGCTTTAAAAGCTTCAATAATATTCTTTTTCAACATTTTCTCAGCTCCAAATACAACGTTAGCTTCTTTCATATCCGAAGCAAAAGTGTATTTTAACTGGAAGTTTCCGTCGTCGCTGATATAGCGTTTGGTTTGCCATGTGTCGTAAGTACAACCCACAGGGCCGTGACTCAGGTGGATAACATCCTTCATTGGAGTTCCAATCACATGTTTAGCACCACAATAAGCGCAACCTCTTTCCGAAACAGATCCGGGAATGGTATTTAAGTATCCCAACGGCAGAGCGTCGGTAAGATCTTCGCCGGGCCCTTTATCGACTGCGTGATGCAGTCGTTCGGGGATACATTCACTAACTTTAAATTGATGATATGGCATGATAATAATTTTTTAGTGATTACTAACTACAAAGCGGCATCGCCACTTTCTTTTGTTCTGATTCTCATTGCATTATCAGTTGGGCAAACAAAGATTTTACCATCGCCTATAAATCCTGTTTTGTTTACTTTCACAAGGGCGTCAACAATTAATTCAACTTCCTCATCTTTTGCAACAATCACAAGCATTCGTTTTGGTACGAATTTCATTCCTGTGATATTCCCTTTGACTATTGCATCTTTGCTAATTTCAATGCCCGCAAGAACCGGATTTATTCCTCGTTGATTTCCTCTCCCAAACACAGGCATAGCCGTTACAGAGGAAACATTGAGTTCGTCCAGTATTTTCTTGGTAGCATTCATTTTGCTGGTGCGTATGAAGGCAATTATTTCTTTCATATCCTTGGTGGTTTTAGAGTTCTTTCGATCCTGTTCTAACTGTCAGCGCGCTGTCTACCGGAGTGATAAATATCTTACCGTCACCTTCACTACCCGTATATGCTTTATACTGAATAACTTTCAGAACTTCGTCTACCGATTTATCTTCAACAACGATAATAATAAGCATTTTTGGCAACTCGTCGTAGTGCGTATTTCCTACAGTTAACCCCTTTTGTTTACCCCTACCGAAAACCGGCATTTTTGTCAACGAATAAAATCCTGCATCAGCTAAACCTTCAGTTACATTGTCCGACATCTCCGGGCGAACAATTGCTCTAATCATTTTCATATTGTTTTATTTTAGCTCCCTACTCCTCCACCAATTGGTGGAGGATTTTCGGGTATATTAATAATTGTATTATTGTCAATAAGCACCTCTTAAAGTCCCTCTCCTAAACTCTTTTCATTTTTCTTTCTCCTTTGGAGAAAGTCCCCGAAGGGGGATAGAGGTCCCCGAAGGTTGGGGTGAGGTCGGGATTTAGGGGTTTTATTAGTCTACCAGACCGTATTTTGTTACCATTGATTCCAGTTCAGGCATTGTCAACGGTTTTGGTACTACGAAATTGGTATTTTCGATAATCTTTCGTGCCAACTCGCTGTATTCGTGAGCCTGATTACACTCTTGATCAAATTCGATAACCGTTTTTTTGTTGAACTCAGCTTTTTGAACAATGTTGTCGCGAGGTACAAAGTGTATCATTTGAGTGCCAATGGCTGCAGCAAATTCTTCGATAAACTCACGCTCTTTGTCTACTTTACGAGAGTTACAAACCAAACCACCTAAACGAACACCACTCTGTTTGGCGTATTTTACCAATCCTTTGCAAATGTTGTTAGCGGCATATACGGCCATCATCTCTCCCGAGCAAACAATGTACACTTCTTGTGCTTTACCGTCGCGGATTGGCATAGCGAAACCACCGCAAACCACATCACCCAATACATCGTAAAATACATAATTCAACTCCGGAGTATAAGCTCCCTGAGCTTCCATCAAGTCGATAGCTGTAATCACACCACGACCAGCACAACCTACACCTGGTTCAGGACCACCCGATTCGGTACATCTGATTCCACCGAAACCGGTACTTACTACTTTGTCTACAGTTACCAATTCAGCACCATCATCGCGTAGAGTATCCATAATCGTTTTCTGATTCATACCACCCAAAATCATACGGGTAGAGTCGGCCTTAGGATCGCAACCGTGGATAAATACTTTCTGATCGTGGAAGTAAGCCATTGCGGCTGCTGTGTTTTGTTGGGTGGTTGACTTTCCAATTCCACCTTTTCCGTAAAATGCAATCTTTTTCATCTTTTCTATATTTTAAATGAATAACTAATAAGTTTTAAATCCGTTTCGAATTGTTCGACGTTGAAACCCCTTTTTCATTTTCCGTGCCATTAACATTTAAGCAACTCGAAACGTTATCTTTTTGAGGTATAAAGATATCTTTTTGATAGTATTTAATTGCTTTTAAATGAATATATTGACAAAAAGAAAAAATATTTTCATTTTTATCTCCAATATGATATTTACAGCTCTGAATCTACGTTAATATGTTCGGTGTGGTACAAATCCGGAACTGTTTGTTCCAATATGTACATTGGTGGAAGGTGAAACAAGAGTTATTCAAACGAGAAAAGAGACTGATTTTCGCAGGGAAAATCAATCTCTTTTCTGTTATTTTGGGCACTTGTAAAAGCCCAATATCAGGGAAGGTTTGGAACTATTTTAATCGTTTATCAATTTCATTGTGGAGCAAATTCGCCTGATAAATCCTTTCAATATCAGATGAAACCTTTGCATAGCCTTCATCTGACATACGCTCAAAATCAGGTAAAATATAATTATTATTCCAACACAACTCGTCGGACATCAAATATCCATTGGATTGCAACATTCGCTTAAAAGCTGAGCTATGAAAGAATTTCAGAATAGGCTCACAGGCTTCCAACCGACTCTTTTTTACCATTAGCACCATTGGATTTAGCGGACATCCTTCGGCAAAATGCAGGCGCTCCACACTTTTCCACGACGGAATATGCGAGGCAGCCACATCGGGCATTACATTGAGCGCTGTACGCATTGGATCCATCGAATCCATACGTTTTATCATTAGCGCAAAATGGCGCATATCAATCACATTGCGGGCAAAATGGGCTATAGCTTTATCACCGCATTGTTGTTGAAGAAAGAGCAGCAGTCCGGTATTTCCGGCTTTCCCATGGCAACCATGAACGGTTATTTGGTTCGAAAATTCAGCATTCAGAATTTCTGCCCATGATGTCGGTTTTTTCTTTATTTCAGAAACCGAATAATCTTGTGCCACTCCCCATGAACTGAATGCCAGACTTCCGATATTATAACTTTCAAGTGTGCTTAATACGGTTTCGGGAATATAATTTCTCTGTTCTTCATCAATATAGCCCGACAGTATTCCGGTTTTGATAAATTTAGCATTAAATAATTTATCAAACAAGATATTATAACTTGATGTAAGGTAAATATCAGGCAATTCATTTTCGTTGCCGGCAGTAAGTAACTGGCGATCAAACTCGGGATTGGTACAGTCGTTTTGCTCCGGACAAAAAATGGGATGATAGGGATTGGTAGTATTATAGCTCTCAATAAACGAATTGAACAACTCCCTGAACGGAACTTTCAATGGGCAGGGCATAGTAGCTATTACCTTGATAGATTGCTGGCGGATAAATTTGAATCCGGTCGGCTTGTGTTTCTGTGCTATTTCCATAACAAATCAATTTTAAACATTATACGTAGGTTTGTTTTAGCTTTCCTCAAAGTATCCACCCTCACGGGCAGATACTTGGAAAAACACTAACAGATAAATGCAAGGTGGTTAAACCTATATGTAATTTATTAAGAGAGACATGGTTTTAAAATTTTGCCCGCAGACCAATTTTCAGTTGCCGACCAAAGTCGGGATAAATAGGAGAAACGGTACAATATCGAACATCGAACAGATTGACAACTGAACCATACACTTCGAAAATGGAGTGCGGAATTTCATAAGACGATGTCAAATCCCAATTAAAATAGTTACCAATACTAACTTCCTGCTTCAGGAAACGATCGGTTTTATAGCTCGAAACATATTTCCCCATTAGATTAATATTGAGTCCCTTCAGGCTATATGAGATACCCACATTCCCAATGAATGGAGGTTGTTTAGAATATTTCTTATAGATTGAGCTATCGGCCTGATAAGCATATTTGTATGATATATTAGCAAAACACGACCAATATTTCCAAACCATAGGACTGTGATAAGTGAACTCCGCACCATAGGTTCGTAGGTCAACATTTCGCTCGTAATACCGAATCAAGCCATCCGCATCGTAATAAGCCCTTGTGGTGAATTCCGAAGAATTCTTTTGGTTGAGCAGAAACAGCGTAAAAATGAAATGTCCGTTTTGTTCATTCATGCATTCCCAACCAATGTCCAGACCAGTTCGCTGCTCTCGTTGCAGCATGGAGTTGATACCATCTGTGTTGAGCTGTAAAGCGGTATTATCTACAGGTAACGAACCGGTATTCAGCACTGTATTAAAAGTCATTTTGTCGGTAGCACGATACGATGCCCCCACACTAACATTAAAAAGTACCGGTTGCCATTGGGTTTGAATGGCTCTACTGGCATCACCGAATCCTTGATTAGGTACGTAAAAGTTATAAAACTCCCGAATCAGTTTAATACCCGCATGAGCATCCACTTTTCCAAAGTTGTGTTGGTCGAGCAATGTGCCCGAGTAAATTGTCTTTTTTGATTTTCCATGAGCATAATTTGACGATGAAGCATACATACCAGCCATACGCAAAAAGTTGTTTTTG
>Ga0302215_10003205_pt1 | contig 11059 bp, 9 predicted proteins | sample II_Fen_N3_1_FD_194580 | JGI IMG/M metagenome (GOLD analysis project Ga0302215, IMG submission 194580) | Peat permafrost microbial communities from Stordalen Mire near Abisko, Sweden - II_Fen_N3_1 | ecosystem: Environmental > Terrestrial > Soil > Wetlands > Permafrost | place: Sweden: Abisko... | reverse complement strand
AACTCCGGAACCTTAAAGGAAAAACTGATTTCCCAGACTCATACTAGCGGAGTACTGAAGGGTCAAAAAGTATTTACCCCTTTGGTGAGTTTCTGCTTTATGCTTTTTGTATTGATTTATTTTCCCTGCGTGGCAGTAATAGCCGCCATTAAGAAAGAATCAAGCTGGGGTTGGGCAGTGTTCACCATGGTGTATACTACGGCTATTGCCTGGTTGATAACCTTCGCCACATTTCAGATAGGAAGTCTGTTTTAAACCTCTTAAAGGTGAAATACAGTTTCCTTTCTTAATTGATTTTCAATATAATATTGCATAGTTTTTTTACAAACAGTACTAATTTAGTTTTCCTTTAGGAGATAATGTCATATGATCCAAAATATCATTGTTTATTCAATCATCGTATTAGCCATTGCTTACTCAGTGTATGCAGTGATAAAGAATATTCGTAAGAAAGATACATCCCCTTGTGGCGATTGTAACGGATGCGATATTAAAAATGAGATTACGAAGAACCTGAAGCATGCTGCAAAGGATCCGAAAACCTGTGGCTCAAAAGATCCAAATACATGCGGCTGTAACCCTAAATGATAAGTATATGTCTTTTATCATTTTATTGAACCTGCATGGTAACTTAATTCTGTTATTCACTGAGATCATCGAGTACAATAAAACCATTTTCCCGTTTATACTTTATTGATCGATAACTACTCTTTCAGAACTATTCAATGGTTTTAGGTGTTTAACCTGAAAATTATAGAATACTTGCTAAAAATGCAGGTATAAGTTCCCGAAATAAGGTGTTAATTTAATAATTGGGTTAAAGTAATGTGAAATCTTATGTTTTATAAAAGAATTCAGGCATTCACTTTTTATCTTTGCAGTCGAATATGAGGCTCTTCTTTAAAAATATTGTTTTCCGCTGCATGATTTTGCTGCTTGTTGTTCAGACATTGAACCTGAGCATCAACTCCCTTGATTTTTATACCCCCTTAAAAATAACAAGCACCTTAGAAGATCAGGATTATATTGATTCGATGGTTGAGTTCCTGGTGGAAAACGTCATGGGCTTTTCGAAAGATACTTTTCACGATAAAGCTAATCCAGATAATGCATCCAAACTTCAGCATTTTGCAGCCCATTTGGATTTTAAATGGCTTCCGAATTCAGTAATTAAATATGACCTGGCAGTAACACAAAAACAGGTTGTTTACAACATCCCCAAAGACGAGAAAATCAACATCCTTTTCATTAAAGAAGTTCGTCCCAATCCACCACAGTTCCTCGCTGTTTAAATACAGCACATTCATTCACTTTGTTTAAAACCTTCAGGATACTTAATCTCATACAGATTTGTGTCTTGCTGATTTGCGGGAACTAATAGCTGGTTTTCAGCAATGAATGCTCAAACTTATAAATCAGGTTGAACTCATTTATATTCCCCGGCATACTTTCCTGACAGGAGAAAAATAAAGTCCTTTTTGATATTTTATATCAAAATCCATACACAATTCAATAACAAAACATTCTATTATAATGCAAAAATTAATCAAATTTGCAATTGTGGTTCTATGCCTGTTACCGGCAATGGAAGCTGAATCTCAGATTTATACCCTGAGTAAGGCTGATACTATAAGCCTGAAACTAGACAGCATTGAACACATTTTTCTGCAAAAGAACCTGGTATTATTAGCGCAACGCTATAATATTGATGCTCAGAGAGCATTGATTTCACAGGCAAAGTTATTCCCGAACCCAACAGCAAATTTTGGAACGACCATTTATCAAACAGCAACTAAGCAGTTCTTTCCAATTGGGAAAACAGGGGAATTCTCAGCCGGATTATCGCAGGTTATTCTGTTGGCAGGTAAACACAATAAGCAGGTGAAAATAGCTCAGACAAATGCTACCCTATCCGAATATCAGTTCTATGACCTTTTGCGCACGTTGAAACATACATTGCGTACCGACTTCTTCAACATTCATTTTCTATTGCAATCGGCTAAAGTATACGACAGCGAGATTGCTTCTTTGCAGCAAGTGACGGATGCATTTGCCCGACAGAAAGGGAAAGGATATATTTCCGAAAAAGAAGTAATACGGGTCAAAGCCCAGCTGTACAGCTTGCAAAATGAACAAAATGAATTAAAGAGTCAGTTGAATGACGTCCAGAGTGAACTGCGGTTATTGATGCAGTCGAAAAATGTCTTTGTGATTCCACAGGTGGATGAAGCTGTCCTGGCAACCCTGAATCCGGAGAAATATCCTCTTCAGGTTGTCATTGATTCTGCTTATAATACCCGTCCCGATCTGAAAATAGCAAAACTCAATACCGACCTTAGTACGCAGAATTATCATTTGCAAAAAGCATTGGCTGTCCCCGATCTAAGTATTCAGCTCGGCTATGACCAACAGGGCAGTTATATCAATAACCTGACAACCCTGGGATTTGGCATCGACCTGCCGTTTTTGAACCGTAACCAGGGAAATATAAGGTCGGCCAGGGCAATGATTCAATTGAACCAGGCTACATTCGATGCTACCCGTGCAACTGTAGATGAACAGATCTACAGTACCCTGAAAAGGGTCATAGAGAATGATAGGTTATTAAAGAACAGGGATGCTTTCTTTGAAAAAGACTTTAGCCGTCTTTTGGGTGAAGTTCTGAAAAACTATCAGGTAAGAAATATAAACCTGCTCGAGTTTCTCGATTTCTATGATTCGTACAAGCAAAACACCTTGCAGGTTAACTCCATTAAATTCAATCGTGTGAGTGCTTTCGAAGATTTAAACTATTACACGGGCATTGATTACTTAAAAAACTAAAACTTTCATTCTATGAAACGAATAAATTTATATCAAATAAAATTTCTTGTAATTATTTTTATAATCCCTTTTATTTTTCAGGCTTGTAAAAAAGCGAATGCTGCTTCCGAAGCGGAGAGTTCTAAGTATTTGTTAGCCGATTCACTGGTCAGGACGTTGAAATTCGATACTATTCAGAACTGTCAAATAACAAATACGATTACCCTGACTGGGAAAGTTTCGTTCAATGATGATCATGTCGTTAAACTCTATCCGATGGTTAGCGGCGTTATTCAAAATATTAAGGTTATGTTGGGCGATTACGTCCATAAAGGACAAGTACTGGCAGTAATCAAAAGTTCTGAGATGGCAGGATACGGGAACGATCTTGTAAACGCTGAAAGCAATTTACGGGTGGCAAAGAAGAATCTGGATGCATCGAAGGATATGTTTAACAGTGGATTAGCTTCTCAGAAAGAATTGCTGTCTGCCGAAGCTGCGAATGAGCAGGCACTGTCGGAACTTAGCCGTATAAAGAGAGTATTGCACATCAATGGTGGAAATGCCAATGGGGATTATATTGTTCGTTCGCCGATCAATGGTTTTGTGGTGGAAAAGATGGCTACCAATGATATGTCCATACGCTCGGACAACAGTACTAATCTTTTTACCATTTCCGATTTGAAGAATGTCTGGATAATCGCCAATGTGTATGAATCGAATATCAGCATGGTACATTTGAACGACGAAGTGGATGTGACTACACTCTCCTATCCCGGAAAAGTTTTTAAAGGCAAGGTGGATAAGATGATGAATGTGCTTGATCCTACCAATAAAGTAATGAAGGTGCGAATCGTATTGCCTAACCCGGGGTATGCATTGAAACCGGAGATGTTTGCCAACGTAAAAGTAACTAATGAAGGCGACCATGATGCGTTATGTGTGTCTTCATCGGCTGTTATATTTGATCATAGCCAGAATTATATCCTTGTTTATCATACGAAAGCCGATATAAAAATCATTCCGGTAGAAGTAATTAATGCCATTGGTGACAGGACTTATATCTCTGGAAATGTCAAAACTGGTGATACCATCATTGCTTCACAAGCGATATTGATTTATAATGCATTAAACAACTAATGAATGGTTGTTTATGAAATGACTTATTTAGGTAAGTCGATTTTTATTGACACATAAATTCAACTCCTTATGAACAAAATATTAAGCAACATAATTGCATTTTCGCTAAAGAATTATTATTTCATTTACTTTCTAACAGGTTTATTGTTGATTGCAGGGGTTATTACATTCAAGAACATGCCTATTGAAGCATTTCCGGATGTGACCAATACCGAGATTAGTATCATAACCCAGTGGCCCGGGCGGAGTGCTGAAGAAGTGGAGAAATTTGTTACCACACCTATTGAGATAGCCATGAACCCGGTACAAAAGAAAGTGAGTCTTCGCTCCACCAGTATTTTTGGTTTATCCTATATTAAACTGGTCTTCGAAGATGGTGTTGTTGATAGGGATGCCCGCTCTCAGGTGATTAACTTATTGACAAATGCTGATTTGCCTGAAGGAATTCAACCATCCATTCAACCGCCGACAGGACCAACCGGCGAGATATTCAGGTATACGTTAAGAAGTACTTTCCGTAATCCGCGTGATCTGAAAACCATGCAGGATTGGGTTATTGACCGTCAGTTGCGGGCTGTTGCGGGGGTAGCTGATGTAGTGAGTTTTGGAGGAATGGTAAAGACTTATGAGATAAAGGTCGATCCGGGCAAATTGGCAACATTAGGCATAACTCCCCTGGATTTATATACTGCCTTAAGCAAAAGTAATGTCAATATTGGTGGTGATATTATTAATAAAAATAATCAGGCCTATGTTGTGCGCGGCATTGGCTTATTGAACAACATCAATGAAATCAAAAACGTGGTGGTCCAGAATATCAATGGCATTCCGGTTTTGGTAAAGGATGTTGCTGATGTGGAAGTGTCCAACCTGCCACGATTGGGTTTAGTGGGGCGTTCTGATGCGCTGTTTGATAATAAAGGGAATCGTACCACCACAAATGAAAATGATGTAGTGGAGGCTATTGTGGTCATGCGTAAGGGCGAAAATCCTTCCCAGGTAATTCAGGCAGTTAAAGGAAAAATTGATGACCTGAATAAACATACGTTGCCACACGATACAAAAATTATTCCTTATTACAACCGTGAAAATCTTATCAGCTTCGCAACCAGTACTGTTTTGCATAATCTGTTTGAAGGAATCTTATTGGTAACCCTCCTGGTATCCTTGTTCATGTTCAACTGGCGGACTACACTGATTGTCTCTATTATCATTCCATTGTCATTATTGTTTGCTTTTATTTGCCTGAACCTGATGGGTATGAGTGCCAACCTCCTTTCACTTGGTGCTGTCGATTTCGGGATAATCATAGATGGTGCAGTCGTCATGGTGGAAGGATTATTTGTTGTCCTGGACCAGAAAGCCAAAGATGTCGGCATGGAACGTTTCAATAAAATGACGAAAAGGGGGCTGGTTAAGAAAGATGGTACCCGATTGGCAAAAGCCATTTTCTTTTCAAAGCTTATCATTATTACCGGTTTATTGCCCATTTTCGCGTTTCAAAAAGTAGAAGGTAAAATGTTCTCTCCTTTGGCTTATACCCTCGGATTTGCTTTGCTTGGGGCTTTAATCACCACATTAACCCTGGTTCCGGTACTGATTAGGGTGCTGCTGAACAAAAATGTAAAGGAAAAGCACAATCCGGTGGTTCATTTCATTACGGAACGATTGATGCGAGGATTTGATTTTACGTATGGTCACAAAAAAGCAACTTTGATCATTTCATCCATTATCATTGTTCTCGGACTGTTCTCCTTTAATTTTTTAGGTTCTGAATTTTTACCTGAGATTAATGAAGGTTCTATCTGGTTAAGAGCTCAATTACCGTATTCTGTTTCGTTGGACAAGTCAATTGAAGTCTCGAACCAGATACGGGCAACAGTCATTGGATTTCCACAGGTTGAGAATGTCGTTTCACAAACAGGAAGACCAGATGATGGTACTGATGTAGCCGGATTTTACAACAATGAATTTAATATTAAGTTGTTTCCTGAATCAGATTGGAAACCAAAAATCAGTAAAGAAGACCTTATTGAAAAAATGAATAAAAAGCTTTCTGTGATCCCCGGTGTAGATTTTAATTTTTCCCAACCTATTACTGATAATATAGAAGAAGCTGTTTCGGGGGTAAAAGGATCCATCTGTGTGAAAATCTTCGGTGATTCATTAGATTATATGGAGAATAAATCAACTGAAGTTTGTAATATCCTGAAAACCGTAAAGGGAATAACTGATTTGGGTGTTATTAAAAACATTGGACAACCCGAATTGGATATTGATCTGAATCAGCAAAATATGGCTCTCTATGGCGTTTCTACGGCTGATGCCAATGCCGTGATTGAAATGGCCATTGGAGGAAAAGCTGTTACCAAGTTGTATGAGGGCATTCAGAAGTTTGATATCAGGATTCGTTTTCCAGAAAGATTCAGGAATACAGTTGATAATATCGGAAATCTCATGGTGCCCACTTCGAGTGGTTCAAAAGTTCCCATTAAGGAGATTGCGGACATAACCATGAAGACAGGACCCTGTTTGATATTCAGGGATGATAATCGTCGATATTCGGCTGTCAAGTTTTCTGTCCGTGACAGGGATATGGGAAGTGCTGTTCAGGAAGCACGTGCAAAAGTAAGTAAAACAGTAAAGTTGAAGAATGGATATGATATGGTATGGCAGGGTGATTTTGAAAATCAGCAACGTGCTGTAAAGCGACTTGCTCAAGTCGTTCCGGTTAGCCTGATACTGATTTATCTTCTCCTTTTCATTATGTTTGGAAATATCAAAGATGCAGGATTAGTATTTCTGAATGTCCCATTTGCCATTGTGGGTGGTATAGCAGTCTTGCTTTTAACAGGAACAAACTTCAGTATTTCTGCCGGAATAGGGTTTATCTGTTTGTTTGGTATTTGTATATTGAGTGGGGTATTATTAATAAGTGCCTTTAAAGATAATATCGAAAAACTGAAAGGCGAAAAAAATCTGTTGCAATTATCCATACGGTTGGGAGTCAAATCAATGATCCGACCGGTTATGATGACAGCACTGATGGCTGCTATCGGGCTATTCCCGGCTGCCATTTCGCATGGAATAGGCTCAGAAAGCGCACAGCCTCTTGCCCGGGTTGTAATCGGTGGTATTTTATGCGCCATGTTTTTCTCTTTGTTGGTTTTCCCGCTTATATTTGCCTGGGCGTACCGGAATGTGGGAAATATTCATCAGAATAAAACATTGGACACACTTTGATTTTTATAAAATAAACCAGGTTTTCATGGTTTCTTGAAAACCTGGTTTTAATAAAAGAATCGATCAAATGTGTCGCTTTTAAACAAATTCTGTTTTGGTACCAAAATATCCACTGATAATATCAGTTTTTGAACATCCTTGTCTTTCTTAAGTTCTATTTTTGCTCAAGTAATTACTTTAATCAATAATCTTTTAAAAGATGAAAAAAATGAAAGAATTAATCCCTTGTAAAATAATAAGTAAAAAAGGATTCATCCTCTGTTTATTCTTTTGTTTAAGCATTGTTGTTTTACATGCAACAGTATTATTACCGAATATCCCGGATACTCAGTTTCTGATAACCGATTATGGGGCCAGCACTTCCAGTCTGGATAATTCATCGTATATCAACGCAGCCATAACCGCTGCAAACACTGCCGGGGGCGGAACCGTGGTAATTCCGGCGGGTACTTTCCTAAGTGGTCCAATCACCATGAAAAGTAATGTTAATCTCAACATTTCGACAGGTGCAATTTTACAGTTAATGCCTTACGGTACAGGGAATGGAACTTCTGCAGGCTCCTATCCCAATAATGGAACGGCAGATACCTACGCCAATTTTATTTTTGGTTCCGGACTAAGCAACATTGCAATCAGTGGTTCGGGAACAATCGAAGGTAATGGTACCGCCTGGTGGGCTGCCTATAAAGCCAACTCAGCTGTTTCAAGACCATGTGTCATTCGTTTCAAAGCTTGTAATACCGTTTTAATTACCGGTATTACCATTAAAAATGCACCCAATGTCCATATTACTCTCGGACAAAGTGGAAGTACCAGAGGGTCAAACGGAACAATTTCGTATGTTACCATTCTATCACCATCTACATCCCCCAATACAGATGCCATTGATACCTGGTATTGGAACGATATTGATATTCATCATTGCAATCTTTCCGAAGGTGATGACAATGTAGCGATGAATAGCTATAGCAAGAATATTAAAATCAGCAATTGTACATTAGGCACCGGCCACGGCATATCGGTTGGCAGTTACACCATAGATGTCCAGAATGTCAGTGTGGATAGTTGTACTTTCAGTGGAACCACGAATGGTATTCGTCTGAAATCAAACAATACAAGAGGAGGAAACGATTCAACCTTTGTGTATTCAAATATCACCATGAATAATGTGAAATATCCGTTTTATATCACCAGTTGGTATGATAATGAACCATACCCGGCTTCTGCTCAGGTTGCAGGGACAGTGACAGCTACTACTCCGCAATGGAAAAATATAACTTTCAGGAATATCACGGTTACTAATTCAACCTATGGCGGCATTATTTATGGGTTGCCTGAAATGCACGTTAGTAATGTGGTTTTTGATAATGTAAAAATTGGCGCTACTACATCCGGCTTAATTACAAACTTTGTCGACGGATTGATATTTAAAAACTGTTCATCCATCACTCTGCCTAGTGGAAAGGGAAATGCTGTTATTCCTTACGCAGCAACAATAACTGGTATAAATCAAACCTCAGGTGTATCAACTTCGTGCGTAGCGGATGGCGTTGATGAGATAAGTGCCGGTAGTAAGTTGTCCTGTTACCCTAATCCGGTAACAGGTGATAATATTACTTTGAGCTCAGACATAAGCATTGCAAAAGTAAAGGTGTTTTCCCTGACCGGAGTCGAAGTAAAAGAAGAAAATGGAAACCATTCCAGGTTACTTCCCATAAACTTAACAGGAATTTCTCCGGGATATTATGTCCTGAATGTTTTGCTTGATAATGGGACTATAAACTCACTGAAGTTGATAAAATGACTATCGGCTTTTGCACCCAATAAAAAAATATAGGTTTACAAGTAAAGATTATAACAATAATAGAAGAAATGGTTCGGTGCTACGCACCTATGATTTTTTTCTGTCATGTTTCACGACTACAAATTGCACACTGCTACGCACCTATAAACAAAGCAACGTAGTTGCGAACTAGTTGTAGCAATTAAAGCCATCACATAAAAAAGGTGCATCGCACCAAACCATTGTATATTTGTTTTTTTTGACCTTTACCATAAAAACTAATGAATTCATTGAAAATTATCAAACTCACCTGTTCGGTGCAAAAGCTCATAATCATTATAAAGAATCTGTACCAAAGCCGGGTACAGATTCTTTTAATATAATGCCGGAACAAAAATCGGCTAATTGCCTGAGTGAAATAATTTACTATTACTTCTTATTTAGTCGATTTTACTAATTTGTTATCTTTGAATTCATAGTACAACGGAACACCTGTTGGTATTTCCAGTTTCAATACTTCCGCTTGCGACAGGCTTTCAATAAACATGACTATGGAGCGCAGGCTGTTGCCGTGAGCTGAAACCAGTACGTTTTTACCTTCTTGCAGTTGAGTGAGTATGTTTTCCTTGAAAAACGGAATGGTTCGTTCAGCAGTATCTTTCAGACATTCGCCCTGGGGTGGGGCAATGTCATAACTTCGTCTCCATAAATGCACTTGTTCCTCGCCATAGATGGCTGCCGTTTCCGCTTTGTTTTTTCCCTGCAACTGTCCGTAATATCGTTCATTCAAATGCCAGTCACGGTACACGGGAATAATATTCTGGTTCATGGTGTCGTTGTAAATGGTGGTCCATTCACCCATTTTTCCATCCGCATGAATCACTACCGGTGTCTTTTCACTTTTGTTGCTTGCCAGAGCAATCATGGCTGTCTCTATAGCACGGATTTGTACCGAGGTATAGATTACATCAAACTCAATATCGGCTATTTCTTCGCCGGCATGAATTGCTTCTGCAATTCCTTCCTGCGAAAGCGGTACATCCACCCAACCTGTAAATACATTTTTCTTGTTCCACACGGATTGTCCGTGACGGATTAAAATTAGTTTTGCCATTCCTTGTTTTATTTTATTTTAAATGTCTTTATATATCAAACAAGCTCGTTACAGTATTGTTTTCTTTTGCAAAGCGAATATTTAAAAAAAGAACTGGCAAAATGTACCAACCTTAGAATTCTGTTGGAGTGCAGAATTGAAAAATGATTAAATAGGAGTGGGGTGTCATTGCCGGATTAATCCTTCTATAGCTTCCTGAACGGTTCCTTTTGCCCGTTCCAGGCGGTAGGCCACAAGTGCAGTTATCATTTCTTCTGATAGCTCTTCTCTCATAACACAATCCCTTCGTTCATTACGTTCACATAAAAAGGTGTTTTGAAAGGTCGGTTTTCCCATTTGGATTTTGGAAGGATGATGGAGCTGATGATTACGCCTGTTTCCAATGACAAATCGCTTAACTTACCGATAATTTCTTTTTCTTCTTCTACCTGTATTTTAGCTTTGTCGACCAATATCAGCAGGTCAATATCGCTATCAGGACGAGCATCACCACGCGCTTCGCTGCCATAGAGTATGGTGCTGGAGTCGGGGGTTATCTGTCTGAGGATGTTCTTTATTTGTTGTACTATTGCAGGTCGTCTCATAATGCTATCCTTTACATTATATGCAGCAAAGATAATCATTATTTCTATTTCCCAATATGTCAAGGATTGTTTCTTCTTTTTTGTTACCGCAAAGTAAATCAATAGCCTGCAGGATTGTTTATTATTATGAGGCTGTCTCAAAAGGAAGACAGCCATTCTAATGAATTTGATATTTTACACTCAATATCTGACTTGTAAAGTCGTCTGATACAGAAAAACTATATTTGTCTGTATCCTATGTTCGAAGCCTATTTCGTATATTTCCTCTTCCTCTGTATCTGGTACCCGATGCCAAAGATCAATAAGAAACCAAGTGGAACCAATACATTTATCAGCTCCCAGGTAATCCGGTCCTCGTTGGTGATTTTTTTATTCAACAACCGTAATTTCAGG
>Ga0302215_10003204_pt1 | contig 11061 bp, 7 predicted proteins | sample II_Fen_N3_1_FD_194580 | JGI IMG/M metagenome (GOLD analysis project Ga0302215, IMG submission 194580) | Peat permafrost microbial communities from Stordalen Mire near Abisko, Sweden - II_Fen_N3_1 | ecosystem: Environmental > Terrestrial > Soil > Wetlands > Permafrost | place: Sweden: Abisko... | reverse complement strand
AGCTACCTCCACCAGAACAAATGGGTTTACAGCCATTCTACAACACATCGGAGAAGATGAAAAGTAGTTTTTTGAATTCCAAAACACTTCAGAAAATCATCTTCCCGTTGCTACAGAGCATCAAAAGCGGTATACCCGATACACTTCCGGCTTATTTACTTCAGAAATACGCATTAATGAATCTGACCGATTCGTTGGTAAATGTCCATTTTCCTAAAAATGCCGATGCACTTAATAAAGCCCGACAACGTTTGAAATTTGAGGAATTATTTTATATTCAGTTAAATATTCTTCAACAAACAAAATGGCGCGATCAGCACTTCAAAGGATTCGTTTTTGGACAAATCGGGCATTATTTCAATACATTTTTCAAAGATTGTTTACCGTTTGAGCTTACCAATGCACAAAAGAGGGTAATACGGGAAATACGTATCGATGTGGCCTCCGGGCGACAGATGAACCGCTTGCTACAAGGCGATGTAGGTAGCGGAAAAACCCTGGTGGCATTAATGGTAATGCTAATGGCTGTGGATAATGGCTTTCAGGCTTGCATCATGGCTCCTACCGAGATTTTAGCTACACAACACTTTGCCAGCATTACAGAATTTCTGGGTGATATTGGTGTAAATATTGCTTTACTTACAGGGTCAACCCGGCCTAAAGCACGCGTAGAATTACATGAGAAACTCAGAAGTGGCGAACTCAATATTCTTATTGGAACTCATGCTTTGATTGAAGACACTGTGCAGTTTAAAAACCTTGGATTGGTGGTTATAGACGAACAGCACAGGTTTGGAGTGGAGCAGCGCTCAAAGCTCTGGAAAAAGAACGTACAACCGCCACACATATTGGTAATGACTGCCACACCAATTCCACGTACGCTTGCTATGACGCTATATGGCGACCTAAGCGTTTCGGTAATAGATGAGCTTCCACCCGGACGTAAACCGATACAAACCTATCATTATTACGAAAACAAAAGACAAGGCTTAAATCAGTTTATTGCCAAACAAGTGGAAGTCGGACGACAGATTTACATAGTGTATCCACTGATTCAGGAATCGGAAAAAATAGATTTACAAAACCTTGAAACAGGTTATGATTACATGCGTGAAGTTTTTCCAAATTACAAAATAAGCATGGTTCACGGAAAACTAAAACCCGCCGAAAAAGAATACCAAATGCAGAAATTTGTTTCTGGTGAAACACAAATAATGGTTGCCACTACCGTTATAGAAGTTGGCGTAAATGTTCCCAACGCCTCGGTAATGGTCATTGAAAGCGCGCAACGTTTTGGACTCTCGCAGCTACACCAGTTGCGGGGTAGAGTTGGTCGTGGGGCAGAGCAATCGTTTTGTATTTTATTAACAGGATATAAACTTGCAACTGACACACGTAAACGTATGGAAATCATGGTTAGAACCAACGATGGGTTTGAGATTTCGGAAGCAGACTTAAAACTGCGTGGCCCCGGAGACCTGGAAGGAACTCAGCAAAGTGGCCTACCTTTCGACCTCAAAATAGCCAACTTAGCTCAAGATGGCAAGATGTTGGAGATTGCCCGACAAGCTGCCATGGAAATTTTGGAGAACGACATGAAACTCGAAAAAACAGAGAATCGTGTTATGGCAACTCAACTACGAAAATTGAAAACAAATACCTTAAATTGGGGCTCTATAAGTTAAGAAACTTGAATTTGTTTTGACCGCACGTCGCATTTCGTTATTTTTGGACAACTTTAAAACTATATACACATTTTATTCATCTATTCTCATGGAAAAAACACTCGTAATAATCAAACCCGGGGCAATTCAACGGGGCTTAATTGGTGAAGTAATCAGACGTTTCGAACAAAAAGGATTGCAAATTTGTGGGCTAAAAATGCTCCAACTTACCGATCAAATTTTAGAGGAGCATTATGCTCATATTGTCGAGAAACCATTTTTCCCACGTGTAAAATCAGCAATGAAAGCTACACCGGTTATTGTGTTGTGCCTGAAAGGTATGGATGCAGTGCATGTAACTCATAGACTAGCCGGAGCTACTAACGGACGTGAAGCTGCTATGGGAACCATGCGAGGCGATTTTAGTATGAGCGTTCAGTGGAACATTATACACACATCCGATTCTATTAAAACAGCTGCTGCTGAATTAGCACGTTTTTTTAAAGAAGATGAAATTTTCGAATACAAACAATCATATCTTGAATATATTTACTCTGAAGACGAAATAGTTTAATTTTCAAAAACACAGTCCGAATTATAAACACAGTCAAGTCAAAACCATTTTTTCATGTTCATTTCTCTCAAAAAAAGCTTTCTATTCATAACACTAATTGTTTCGGCTTGGAGCGTTAACGCTCAAGGCAAGTATAGTCTTGTCCCCAAAAGGGATACGATAAACATTTATCAACAAATGCTAAATGACCAATCGGACGACTTAATGGAAAACCACCCTGCCGATGACATTTACAATAATATTTGGAGAAGTGACCACGTAAATCCCTATAAGATTCCAATTGACAGCTTACCTGATTCTGTAAGAATTGATTGTTCACATTTTGTGGTACCTGTACCCGGACCGGTAACATCAGCATTTGGACCTCGTCGATACCGTTTTCATTATGGAACTGACCTCCGATTGAATGTTGGCGACAATGTTTTGTCTGCATTTTCAGGAAAGGTTCGTATTATTGAATACGAGGCAAGAGGATATGGAAATTACATCGTCATTCGTCATGACAATGGGCTTGAAACCGTGTACGGTCACCTATCAGCAGTGCTTGTCAACTTGAATCAGAAAGTTAAGGCGGGTGAACTTATTGCTTTTGGAGGTAACACCGGACACTCAACCGGACCACACCTCCATTTCGAAACCCGTTATCTTGGAAATGCTATTAATCCCGCCACAATAGTTGATTTCAATACTGGATTGGTTCAGGAGAAAACATATTTACTAACAAAAAAGAAATCGTTTTATTATCAACGTGAGTCAAAACCTGTATATGTAAGTAGATATTATACTGCAAGAAAAGGCGACACAATGATTAAAATTGCTGCCCGGAATGGTATCAGTGCAAAATCGCTAGCGAAAATAAATGGCTTGAAAAGCAAAAGCAAAGTTAAGCCGGGTCAGCAGTTAAGACTAAAATAGTTTGCGATTAATAATTGATTGTACATTTTTTGGGGGAATGAAGCCAAAATAGCGGGCAATTTTATTTGAAATAATCATTAAGTTTAAAGCTAAGCTAAAGAAGATATCGGTTAATGCAGAGGAGCAATCTACCGGCAATAGACTTCAGAATATATGGGAACTAGAGGAACTTCAGTAATGAAATTCCTCTTTTTTATTACCAGTATTCTTATAAAGCTAAAAAAAACTATTCACTACTTTTCAAGTCCAATGCCTTGCCTCTCTCGTTATTGACACATTGATAGGCTTTATTGAAACGAATTTCAATAAACTTTTCTATAAAGCAATACCAATAAAGATTTCGGTGGTTTTACCAACTATCTTTGACAGCTATAGACCTAACAAAAAACTCCCGCAATCGGTATAAACCAATCGCGGGAGTTTTCGAGTAAAATTATCAATTATCATTTTTTCTTTTCAGCGTTGCGGGCTTTAATGCGCGCATACCAAGCTTCACGCTCTTTTACTAAGTCGTATCCACGTTTGGCCAAATAATTGTTTATGCGGCCCTTGTACTTACCAAAAGCCTCATGCTTTTTATTTGCACTCTCCGCATCGATGGCGAACTCACGTGCTTCGACCAACCATGACATAATTTGCGCCTTTTCTTCCTCTTTTAGAGATGGAATCATATCTAAAGTTGCAGTGTAAGTTACCATCACTACTCCAAATGTAATACCATCTTTTACAGCTTCTATTTGTTTATCATTCAAATACAATGATAAATCAGCCGGAAAAGCAAAATGAGAACGATAAATGGCAGATTCTTTCTCATTTTCAGCAGCTGCTAATGCTACCTTTTTAGTATCTCCGGTTAAGTTAGAACGTTTAATTTTAGCCACAGTGCTATCGCGCTGCGCATAAATATCATTCAACTTAAAATAGCGGTTAGCAATGATATTTGTTACGTTGCGGGTTGCTTCAGCATCTTTTAATTCAAGCTTTTCAACGTTCTTTTTTGCACGTCCCAAAATAGATTCAACATATTTAGGATCACGGTTTTTAGAATCAAGTTCTACGGCCTGAACCGTTGAGAAAGCCATTAGAAATAATAAAAGAACCCCTAGCCCATGAAGGAGAACTAAGTTTGCTTTGTCTCTGATTTTGATTATATGCATTTTGATTATAATTAATGATTGTAATCTAGCCCCCTTTAGGGGCTAGGGTTAGTTATAGCTTTCCTTTTTCAGCCAAAGTATCGTGGTTATTTTTAGGGTCTGTCCAGTCAACTTTCTTCTTTGTGTCGATACCATTTATATATTTTTCAATATTAGTATAACCATCACCTGTACAGTCTTTAATAGCATCGCTTGGATCTTTTGGATTCAAGCCATTTGCTTTTTCCCAAGCGTCAGGCATACCATCTTTATCTGTATCAACATACGGTTTGCCTTTGTATTCTGGATATCCACCCACCTGACGAACATCGGTGATAATACCGTATTTGTAAGAGTCTTTAGCTAAACGACGATGTTTGAATTGGAAAAAGTTAACCGAATCAAGTCCTTCTTTGTAATATGCCTTGTTGGTTTTTACCTGTGTAATAATATGCTCATCCACAATATCTCTTTTAGGGATATTTGCACCAACATTTTTAGTTACAAAATCAAAAGATTCCTGAGCAGTCATAATTGGAAATTCCGGTTTTGGAAAAGGACTATTCCATTTCATTGAGTCGGTATATTGACCAGCATTTGCCAATTCCTCAACTTGTACACCACCATTCCAGTTATCTTTGGTAACGGCGTCGTTGCCCTCCATAATGTTACCATTACAATACACACGCCCATAAACCAGATATCCTAATTTACTACGTCCAGATTCCGGTTTCAAAATACGGTGACCAATGGGAGCATCTTTTGGAGTAAGTGGTCCTGGTTTGTAATAGTTGTTTATAATGTTATAAAGTGCGGTATAGTCACCACCATCAACCGAACGGTTTGCCCAGTTATAGATAACGTTGTTCACAAAATTGAAAACTCCATTCCAACCAATCGATGGGTTGCGTCCTGCATTATTAGCCCAAAGGTTACGCATAAACGAACAGTTTTCGCCACCAAGGGTGCTACCAAAAGCGTGATTATATGTATCTAAAGCTTGCGCCGAAATGGTATTTTGAATAGTAACGTTTACTGTAGGCAACTTTTCTTCTTTAATTCCTGCACCCGGATCGAACATGTGACGGTAAAACGAAATATTCTCGTCCAGACCCCACATACAAGAACAGTGGTCAATCATGATATTACCCACCGGATTTCCACCAAACGAGTCATCGCGACGCTCTACTTTTGTTTCACCACGACGGAAACGCATGTGGCGTACAACGACATCATGTGTATTTACCCAAAACGACTCACCAGCAACACAAACACCATCACCGGGAGCTGTTTGTCCGGCAAGAGTTAGATATGGAGCAGCTACAATAATCGGTGTTTTTAGATGAATAATACCAGAAACATTAAACACTACAATACGAGCTCCAACTGTTCCTTCGCAAGCTTCGCGTAAAGTTCCGGGACCGCGGTCGGCAAGGCTTGTTACAGTAATTACTTTACCACCACGACCTCCAAATGAATATTGCCCACCACCTTCAGCGCCGGGAAATGCAGGTATATTTGCGACAGGAAGATCTGTAGGACGTGCTGCCCATGGAATATACGGTTTTCCGTTACATTTTTCTGCTTTCAGAATCGCTTTATTAGCAAGCATCACGCTATCCGCGTAAGCATTTTCTGTCTGTATCATTTTATCGGCTGCAGCCTTTAAATCTTTAGGTACATCAGGGTACTGAGCAAACAATGCCAATGGTGCAAAAAGCATTATGGCAAGGGCTTTGAGAAGAATTTTCTTATTCATTTTCTTGGTGTAATTTGTAATATAAAATTAGTTGATCATTATAAATTAGACGCAAAAAATATACCATTGTACTCATGGGTTATAGTGTTGTAAACAGAAATGGAGGTTTCGATAATCATATCGAGACCTCCATTTCTGTTCTTTTTAAGATAGAATTTAATCTTTTATTATTTTGAATTGCTGAGTATCACCGGACACATTTTTTATCTGAACCAAATAACAACCTTTAGCAAAATTAGATATGTCAATAGAATTATTATTTACCAATAAACTCACCAGCAACTCTTTTCCTGTTAAATCCAAGACTCTGACCGACTTTAACTGACAGTCACTCGTTACCTGAAACTTTTTTTTTACCATAGTTGGAACTATGCTTGCATTGAAACTTTTTACTTCATTCACTGCAGAAATAAAGTTGTGCGCAATGGTTTCACCCATTAGGCTGGCAAGATAAACTTCAAGAGCAGTGTAACCTTCACCAGTTTTCATATTACGGTCTGCTGCATTATTCGGATCCAGTCCATTGGCAATTTCCCAAGCATCAGGCATACCATCATTGTCCGTGTCTGTTGGAGCAACGGCAGTTGCATAAGGAATGTAACCTTCGGCGTTATACGATTTATCGATTATTCCCCATGACCCGAAAGAGGCTTTGAATGTAGCAGTTCCATTTTTTACTTCGCGTATAATTCGTCGTTCAACTGAATCCCTATTAATGGTTCCTACTTTTGCTATAGTAGCATTATAAGCGTCAGTTGCACTTTGAATATTTATTTTGTATGGAGCATAACCAACCCACACACTATTGTAAACCACACTTGCGGGTGGTAAAAGCATAGTATCGGACGATGAAGTGGCTTTTGTAGGAAGAGTTGAACCTGCGGTAGACCATTTCCATGTAAATCCGTTCCAGTTATTTGAGGTTGCAGAAGTTGAACCCTCCATAACGTTTCCAGAAAGATACCATTTAGGTATACTACTAGCACCAGTATTGATATAGTTTGTGAAAAAATAGTAGGTTCCAGTTGGTGTCGCAGGACCTGGTTTGTAATAATTATTCACAAAGTTACAGGTATGTGAGCGTGCGCCTGTTGCTAATATGTCACCACCATAAGCAGCATTCGCACTTCCCCAGTTATAAACAAGGTTGTTGATGAATTCTATAAATACATTTGTTTCATTATCTGTTCTGGCACCATTTAAACGTGGAGAACGGTTTTTGTTGTTAGCCCATAGATTATGATGATAACTAGCACAGATTCCTCCTGTTTGTGATCCATAGCTCCGATCTCCCTTGCCATGTCCATCATTATAGAGTGCATCATGCATGATACTCCATTGTAAAGTAGTGTATCGATTATCATACATAGTAATATTTTCTTCACCTGACCAACCAAAGTCGCAGTGGTCAAAAATAACATTAACAGCATTTTCGCAACCTACTGAACCTCCAGGCAAAAATGATCCTACCGGTGCCAAGGTATCTTTTGCGACTCCACCTACTTTATAGCCATATATAGGAGCTGCTTCAGCCAATTCACCAATTCTGAAGCGCAAATTTCTGACTACCAAGTTTGTACAACCCCCTAAATTCACCTTCCCGTTTCGAATCTGAATACCTTCGCCAGGAGCTGTTTGTCCGGCAATTGTCAGGTTTGCACGCGAGCAACGAATATCATTCTGATTTTTAACAGTTGATCCACTTAGAATAAGATAGGGCTTTAACTGAATAATACCGGAAACCCGAAATATAATGGTAAGAGAATCACCTGAATATTGAGTCAATGCCCAACGGAAACTACCTGGTATAGGCGTTTCCAAACTATTATATGAAATATAATCATTGAGGTTATCGACAAATACTACCTTGCCACCTCTACCACCTTTAGCATATTTACCATATCCTTCAGCCGTTGGGAAAGCAGGAGTTTGAGAACTTACATACGTTGAGAGTGCTGTAAATAGCAAACAAGTAAGTAAGAATTGAGTTTGAAATTTTTTCATATTGTTTTATGAGATAAATAATTGAAACAAAAATACATGCAATATTTTGAGTTGCTTGCTAAAAATTGGTATTTGATGTGGAATAATTCGTATTTTACCGTTAATACGATTCAAAATAAATTAAAATTAGATATTGACACCTTTATTTCATGTTTAGAATTACTTTGTCTGTGAGAACTGTTCCTTTTTCATGAATTTTTAAAATATATACCCCTTGGCAAAAACCATTCAAGGCTAACTCGGAAACATTTGCATTTTGAGCTAAAACACTTCCGGTTACAGATAGCAATTGAATCAAATCAACTGATTGATTTAATTTAATTGTTTTGTTGCTCATGGATATATCAAGATCATTAAATTTAATACTCCACAAGGCTGTAGATGTTGATGCTAAATCACTTAGCACACCCATAGCGTTCAAAGCTCTTACTGTATAAACGCCCGTAGTGCCCGAATTATCGGTATAAGTGACGTCGGTTAGTGAGGTGAGGTATTTCCCATCTTTATAGACAATATAGCCAATGGCATCACTCAAAGCATTCCAGCTAATGGTATTTGCAGCAACAGTTAACGTGGGTTTGCTCGGTGATATACATAAACTTACCGGATCATAAGCCGTTGTACTGAGTTGGGCATACACATAGGCAGGTGTTAGAAAATTATCTACATCTGCTTTGTCCAGTTGAAAACTCCAGGAAATACGGCTAGCGGTACTTACCGGAGTTCCATTTTTATCAATACTATTGTATTCTCCAAAACTTGCAGTGGTTTCATTTCCACTCATGGTTGTCCATCCTGCTGCTTTAATATGCGAGCCCAACTTACAATTGAGGTAATATGCACCACTATTGACGTTCCAAGGCCTACCTAAAGTGAAACTATTATCGGCTACGTCACTATTGGCCGTAATATTGCAATTGCGGAATATAAACTCCAAATTAAGATCCTTTCCAGTGGCAGTAGAAGCTGCCGCAATGTATTTATATCTATCCTCAGGAGCTACAATATATCCTCCACCTTTTACACAATTGATGGTACAATCATCAAAAAAAACTGTACCTCCGGCATAAATAAAATCGACAGCACCCTGTAGTAAACTATTTTTAAAATAACATCTTACCCCCTTCTTAGCCCGATAAGCATCCTGATAGCCGAGAACCTGACAATTTCGGAATGTCTGTCTGTCGCCAGATGTGAAAAGTGCTTCTGCCATACCGCCAGTAGCGGTATTCTGAATAGTTATATTTTCAGCATAGAAATCATTTGCATATAACTTTACGGTACATACATCGGCATAAGTGGGCGAACCAGAACTTGCTCTGTACTGGTTATGAGTAATGATAACACCCCCATAACTTTCACCAATCAAACTAATGTATTTCAGGGAGGCTGAAGTAGACGTTCCTAGTGTTACTTGTTCATTATACGTGCCGTTTTTGATAAAAATAAGACTCCGGACATTATCCGGGCAAGCAGTTATAGCACTTTGTATAGATGTATAATCACCCGTACCATCTGTTGCAACCACGTAGCGAAAAGGTCCTGCAAAAGAACTAATGGTAATACCAGCCAATAAAACTAGCAATAAAAGTTTGTTTCTCATAAATTAGAACGTTGTCATAATAAAAATAAATGCAGGCAAATATACAAACAACGGAGATCAACCATGGGGTAATCTCCGTTATATTATGTGCACTAATTGATATTTGTGCTTTATTTGCTAAACCTTACTCAGCCAATGGATCAAATGTTCCGTAACCACCTTTCTGAGAATCTACCCAACCAATAGTCTGTAATAAAGTCACATTATTGGTTTGAGCGCTCAGTTTTAATCCTACAAAATAATATTCGGGACGGAACGAAATAACTTTATTTTGTGTATCAACCAGCCGTTGCTTCCGAATCAGATTGTATCGATAGAAAGTTTCAAGACTATCCTTTTGCAGTTGTGCAATAGCAGCATTACTCTCACTAATATTCCATGCTTGAGGACGTTTGATATTGTTTAAAAACACTGGAGTGGTATTCGTGAATACCGGATCTTTGCCATCAATTGCAGCAGCCAAACCTGCTCCGGTTACGGAATTTGAAACACGTAATTCCAAACCATTTCGTCTTTGTCCGTTAAGAGGTTTCACGCCCAAATAACTACAGGTATTCCCATTAAACCCAGTAACCGCCCACGAGCTTTTCAACGCAGCCTGTCCGACACCCCCATCCCAAAGCAACCAACGACGCATATCATCGAAACGCTTACCTTCGTAAGCAAACTCAATCTGACGTTCGTACAGAATGGCTGCAAAAAGTTTGGCACGATCTCCAGCCAATGCATCATCCAGACCACAGTTTCCTGTATAGCCTACACGTTGACGAATTAAACGCAAGGCAGTCAATGCCTCTGATCCATGGTTTGCACCGCAAGCTGCCTCTGCAAAGTTAAGCAACACCTCAGCATATCGCATTTCCATGTAGGGTGCTGCACTTCTTTTAAACGGTGTTGAAGTCAATGTATCGTAAACATATAACGGTGTTGCATTCACAGCTAAATCATCAGTGCGTTTCCGAACATAAATACCTTTGTAATTCGTTCCTAATTTATCAGCTCCATACCCCGAAAGTGTTTCATCGTCTCGTTTGGTAGCTGTTTCATACCATGAATAATTCCATAATTGATATTTTGCACCGGTTGCGTAAGCCCATAATGATTGTTTTCTTGGAGTTCCATTAAAAGTCCACTGAACACCCGGAAATGCAAATGTCCGGTAGAAACGAGGATCACGGTTTTTAAAAAATATCTCTTTGTCATAACCATTGATCGGAACTCTATCCACATCGGTAGCAGGCAATCCGGTAGCCATTGGAAACAAATCAACCATCTCAGCTGTAGTACCAATTCCTCCTCCGGCACCACCAGTATTTATTGGACGAATCGAGTTCTCCCAAGTATTGTTAAATTCAGGAGCAGTACCATTTGTAGCCGTAGCTACATTATTGTAAAGAGTTACAAAT
>Ga0302215_10003203_pt1 | contig 11062 bp, 9 predicted proteins | sample II_Fen_N3_1_FD_194580 | JGI IMG/M metagenome (GOLD analysis project Ga0302215, IMG submission 194580) | Peat permafrost microbial communities from Stordalen Mire near Abisko, Sweden - II_Fen_N3_1 | ecosystem: Environmental > Terrestrial > Soil > Wetlands > Permafrost | place: Sweden: Abisko... | reverse complement strand
CATTCAAAGCAGCAGTTTTTGACACCACACAAATTGTAAATATGCGAAACGACTCCATTTTCCTAGATCTTTGGCAAGCCAACGAACAAGTGCTGGAAAAAGTGGGCATTTTACCCGAAAATATAGAAATTTCAGGTATCTGTACTTATACCGAACACGAACGCTTCTTTTCTGCCCGACGACTTGGTATTAAATCGGGACGACTATTGAGCGGGATTATGATTCTCAACACTCCAGTTTATCTATAAAACAATTAAAATGAAGATTCAACTATCATCACAAATACGACAAGCTTGCCCCGAACTGATATTGGCAACAATTACGTGCAAAGTAACAAATTCGGCTACTTCTGCTGAGTTTTGGGAAGGGATGGAAGATGAAATGCGACAGATCAGAGCAAGCTACTCCATAGAGGAAATAAATAAACGTCCCGAGATTGCTGCTACCCGCAAGATATACAAAAGCTTGGGAAAAGACCCAAACCGCTACCGACCTTCGGCAGAAGCACTTTGTAGAAGAATTGTTCGCGAAATCCCAATTTATCAAGTCAGTATGTTGGTCGACATCATTAATTTGGTTTCTATCCGCAGTGGTTTTTCAATTGGTGGATTCGACTGTGATAAAATTCAGGGCGATGTAGAACTTGGAGTCGGATCTAACGAAGATGAGTTTGAAGCCATCGGTCGGGGGATGTTGAATGTGGAAGGTCTTCCTCTTTTTCGCGATAATATTGGCGGAATAGGAACACCCACCAGCGATAATGAACGAACCAAAATCACCGACAAAACCCAGAATTTACTTTTGATTATCAATGGATATAGTGGAGAATCCGGTTTGCAAACTGCAGTAGATCATGCCATTGAATTGCTTGAAAAATATGCAAATATGGAAGAGTATAATGTGACGTGGATTAATTAGTCCTAATCCAAATGCTCCATCATTTTTTCCAATTCAGTATCCAGCTCATGCAATTGCTTTTTACAGAATTCCATTAATACAGCTGCCCTTTTCACCTTTTCCGAAATAACATCCATATTTACGTCGGTATTATTTTCCAACTCTAACAAGATATTCTCTAGCTCAGCAACTGCCTCAGTGTATGTAAGTTTTTGTTTTGTCATGTAATTATTCTTTATTTCAATATTGGGTCGTTACAAATTATCCCATTGGTAAATTTTCGCTTTAGTCTATTCATCAGAGAAATGCACTAATACACGCCGGTATGAGTTAAATATCTTTGATTTGGAGCAAAATCCGAGGTAAACTTTATTATCATCCACCACAGGTAAATACCACGACTGAGTATCTTCAAAAATATCCATTACCTTTTCCATAGGCATCGTTGCATTTAGCAAAGCCGGTATAGAGGTCATCAGTTTTTTTACCTTAAAACGATCGTACAAATCCTGCCGAAACATGATATTTCGGACTTCATCAACCAACACAATTCCGATAATTACATGGTTCTCTGGGTTCACCACAGGGAAAATATTTCGTTTTGAACGAGATATGTTTTTAACCAATTCTCCCAATGACATTTCTGGATAAAGTTCAATAAAATCTGTTTCAATAAAATTTTCCATTTTCAACATGGTCAAAATGGCCTTATCTTTATGGTGAGTGAGTAGTTCGCCTTTCTGTGCCAAACGCATGGCGTACAAACTGTGCGGTTCAAAAAGAATTATCGTGAGATACGAAACGGTAGAAACAATCATCAGAGGCATAAACAAATTATAGCCACCGGTGAGCTCTGCAATAAGAAAAATACCGGTAAGTGGAGCATGCATAACTCCAGACATTAAGCCAGACATACCAGCTAACGCAAAATTAGCCTCAGGAACAAGCAAGCCAACATAATTAAGCAGTTTAGCAACTATAAAACCGGTCAGACAACCAATAAATAATGAGGGAGCAAAAATACCACCGACTCCACCTGCAGCAGTTGTAGATGCTGATGCAAATATTTTGAAAATTACAATGAGAGCTAAATAACTGACCAATATCCATGGGCTACTACCAAAATTCAAAAACACAGATCTGTCCATAACTGTATCTGAATGGCCATTTAACAGGGCTACAATTGTATCATACCCTTCGCCATAAAGCGGCGGAAAGATAAAGATCAGCAAGCTCAATACAGATCCACCAAGAGCTAATTTAGAATACGGGTTTTTAAATCTACGGAAGACTCCCTCAATTTTATTCATTCCCCTAGTAAAATATAACGATACCAACCCACAAACCATCCCGAGTAGAATTAAATAGGGAATTCGTGAAATCACAAAAGGTTCGTACGTACCAAATTCAAAAGTGAATGCACTTCCGGAGAAGAAATAAGATAGCGATGTAGCTGTCACAGAAGATATTAACAGCGGAACAATAGCTGTCAACGTCATATCGAGCATAAGTACTTCGAGCGTAAAAACCAAACCGGCTATAGGCGCTTTGAAAATTCCGCCAATGGCTCCGGCAGCTCCACAACCAACCAGTAGCATGAGCGTTTTTTGATCCATTTTAAAGAAATTTCCTAAATTAGAACCAATAGCTGCTCCGGTTAGTACAATCGGCGCCTCAGCTCCGACCGATCCACCAAACCCAATAGTAATAGAGCTACCGACTATAGATGTCCAGATATTGTGAAGTTTCAGGATACTTTTTCGTTGAGAAATAGCGAAGAGAATGCGCGTAACACCGTGGCTTATGCTATCTTTAACCACGTAGCGGACAAATAATGAGGAAATAAGTATACCTACTGCCGGAAAAACAAGATACCAGTAATTCACATCGTAACGGCTGAAGCTTTCAGTAAGCAAATGCTGAATGAAGTGAATGGCTGATTTTAACACAAATGCTGCAATTGCTGCAAATAAACCAACTGCAAAACTCAGCATTAGGATAAAGTTACGCTCTTTAATATGCAACTCCCTCCATGCAAGCATTTTCAAATACCAATTTCTACTTTCCATACCTTTTTACACTAAAAAAACTATTGCAAAGATATAGAAATTAGTTGCTACATCAAACCCCTTTGCCTTTAAATATAATCTCGAAAGTATAAATCAATATTTTCATGTCAGTAACTAATGACATATTATCCAGATAGATAACATCATAATTAAGACGTTCAACCATCTTTTCCACGCTATCAGAATAGCCTATTTTAATAGGTCCCCAAGAGGTTAATCCCGGTCGAATTTTATACAATAAGCAGTAATAGGGTGCATCTTCAATGATACGGTTGATATAATAACGTCTTTCTGGACGGGGTCCAACCAAGCTCATATCACCTTTTATGATATTCCAAAACTGAGGAATTTCATCTATTCTGTATTTGCGTAAAATTCTTCCAACAGGAGTAATACGCTCATCATTGGCACTACTAAGCTTTGGCGTTCCGTTTTCAGAACCAATATACATAGTCCTAAATTTCAATATATTAAATGGCTTTCCATAACGCCCGATTCGCTCTTGTTTATACATTATCGGACCTTTAGAGTCTTGCTTAATACGAATCATAAAAAACAAGAGAAATGGTGAAAGTACAATGAGAGAAACTGTAGACAAGACTATGTCCATAAAACGTTTAACACTAGCCTCCCAGTCAGACATCGACGGTTGAGTTATGCTCACCAATGGACTGATCTCCAGCTTACTGATTTTGGCACTTCCACTTAAAATTTCAAAAAGACGAGGTGTAAACTGAATTTCCACATCGAAGCGATATAACAGATTGATAATCTTGAACAACTCCGTCTCGTCCACATCGTTATCAAGCGCCACTATTGCTTCCTGAATATCATATTTCTCAATAACAGAAGCGACTTGCGATATATTACCAACAATCTTTTCGGAGGCAATACCTACCCTTTTATTGATAGAAACAAAGCCAATAATTGTATTTCGTTGGGCATGTTTCTCCAAATCATTGGCAATTTTGCTGGCATTTTCGCCAGTTCCAACAATCAAAGTATTAATTGTCCATTTTTTTGTTCTGTAATTATGCTCAATCTGAGAGAAAACTACATTTCGCAAAAAATAGGTAAACAAAAACTGGAATCCGAACAGCACTAATAACGAAAAATAAAAGTATTCGTAAGACACAAGTGCATCTCCAAGTTTTAAAGCAAAAAACACCGAAGTAGAGATGATAGCAGATGATGAGAAAGTGCTGAGCACTAAATTAATCCGGTTTTTCTTATAGGAATTTACATAGAACCCTGCCAAGGAATGTACAAAAACGCAGTAAAAAGGAAAAAAAATCAGACTGCCTAAGTAGTTGTAATTGGGAGTAAAAAGTCTGAGAACTTCAAAAACCTGAATATCATTTACGTACTTCCTGAAGACCACAAAGGCTACCCAAACCAGCACTGCAGCAAGCATGTCGTAACCAATATACTTCAAGAAAATTCGATTTCTATTCATTCTAAACTTTATTATTGCTGTATAATTGCAATTTTACTCCATCTTTGATTTTGCCTGTTTTATTCTCGTATCAATTTAAATAAATTCCCTTTCCCCAGTTTAATAATAGAGGATGGTTTGGGTTGAGAAAGTTCATCTTGCCTGAAATTCACCACATAATCTACCGCTGCTTTAATCTCTTCAGAAATTTGGTTGAAGTTAGCAGGCGTTGGTTCTCCACTCACATTAGCCGACGTAGAAACGATCGGTTTTTTAAATCGCATACACAGGTTGCGTGAAAAGGCCTCATTGGTAACCCGAATACCAATAGATTTATCATCAGCAACAAGATTTGGAGCTAAATTCCGGGCATCGGGGTAAATAATTGTCAGCGGCTTTTCTGTCATCTCAATTAAGTCCCAAGCTATATCGGGAACTTCATCAACATACGATTGTAATTTGCCGGGATTATCAACCAACACCAACATAGCCTTAGCATCAGCACGTTTTTTTATCTCAAAAATACGTTTCACTGCTTTTTCATTGGTTGCATCGCATCCCAACCCCCAAACAGTATCGGTAGGGTAAAGAATAACACCACCGTTAAAAAGAACATCCAGTGCTTTTTTAATTTCTTCTTGCATAAAAATCTAATAACAACAAGTTTTACCTGTACAATCAACCTTAGAATCAACTATCAGTTAATATGAAGAATGTCAAAAAAGAACTAACGAACCATAACGCAATTTATTGCATTTTGGCTAGTAATTAGACATTTTCTTCGGTAGCAAAGATAATATTTTATCCCATTAAATAAAAATAATAGTTTAACTGGTTTTAGTAAAACGTGACAAATTCAATTATTGTAAGATTAAAAAAAAATCTGTACTTTTACAGCATTCATATAGATGTTATAACGTGTTGTTGAATTGATTTTATAAAGAATTGAATATAACATCTTTGTTTTTTGGGGGAAATTTACGTTACCCCTTCTTGCGTAGAAAAATATTATACAATGATAAACACCTGGATTTACAGAACCCTTACAGAACAACAAATTGAGATACAAAAAAAATTAGCAGAAGAATTGAGTATAAGTCCTGTACTCGCACAATTGTTAGTTCAAAGAGAAATTGTCACTTTTGAAGATGCACGACGTTTTTTCCGCCCTGACTTAGGCGATCTGCACGATCCGTTTTTAATGGCCGATATGCACAATGCTGTCAAACGATTGACTAAAGCCATGCAACGGAATGAAAAAATATTGATTTATGGGGATTACGACGTAGACGGAACAACTTCTGTTTCATTGGTTTACAAATTCCTAAAACAATTCTATTCTAATGTAGAGTTTTACATTCCAGACAGATACCTCGAAGGTTACGGAATTTCTGTTCAGGGAATTGACTATGCTGCCTCTAACGATTTTAAACTGATTATTGCTCTCGATTGCGGTATAAAGGCTGTTGACAAAGTGAAATATGCACTCGAAAAAGGAGTCGATTTCATTATCTGCGATCACCACACACCTGATGCTGTATTACCTCCTGCAGTGGCTGTGCTTGACCCCAAACGCGACGATTGCACTTACCCTTATAAACACTTGTCTGGTTGTGGGGTTGGCTTTAAACTCATGCAAGCATTTGCCATCACAAACAATATTGATTTTTCTCAATTAACTCCCCTACTCGATTTATTAGCACTGAGTATTGCATCGGATATTGTTCCTATTACAGGCGAAAACAGAGTGCTGGCATTCTTCGGTTTGAAGCAAATTAATTCAAACCCAAGCATTGGGCTCAAAGGGATTTTGGATGTATGCGGACTAGCCGACAAGGAAATTACTATTAGCGATATTGTGTTTAAAATCGGGCCACGCATAAATGCCTCGGGACGTATGAAACTAGCTTCAGAAGCCGTAGAATTACTCGTATCGAGCGACCCGGTTTTTTCGAAAGAAAAAAGTGACACCATAAACGAATACAACAACGACCGCAAGGATTTGGACAAGTTCATTACCGACGAAGCCATTGCCATGATTGGTGCCGACAAGCGCTATGCCGACAGAAAATCTATTGTTATTTATAAACCGGATTGGCACAAAGGAGTTATAGGAATCGTGGCTTCGCGTCTATCAGAAGAATTTTATAAACCTAGTATTGTACTTACAAAATCCAATGGTTTAGCATCAGGATCAGCTCGTTCGGTGTCAGGTTTTGATATTTACAAAGCTATAGATTCGTGCCGCGATTTGCTGGAAAATTTTGGTGGACACATGTTTGCAGCAGGACTTTCGATGAAGGAAGAGAATATTGAGGCCTTTACTAATAGATTGGAACAATACATTGCTGACAACATCCTAATAGAGCAAACATATCCTCAGATAGATATCGATTCCATTCTTGAGTTCAAAGACATCACACCCAAGTTCTTCCGTGTGCTTAAACAGTTTGGACCATTTGGACCGGGGAATATGAAGCCTATATTTGTATCAAAGAAAGTGTTCGATTATGGAACAAGCAGACTTGTAGGTAAAGAGCAAGAACATTTAAAACTTGAGTTGGTCGATTCAAGTTCTGAAAACGTCATGAATGGTATTGCATTTAGAATGTATGAATATAACGACCACCTAAAAGCACTCAATCCGCTTGACATTTGCTACACGTTGGAAGAAAATTCCTTCAATGGCAATACAACTATCCAATTAATGATACGCGATATAAAAATTGAGAAGAACTAGCGATAGGCGATTCTCAAACATGAATTTTACAAGTGCGAGTGTAGTCAAAACCTACACTCGCACATTTTTTATTATAACTTCAATCTTAATCCAACATTAAAGTTAACTCCCGCTTGAGTTAAACCACCATAATCGGCATAAGAAGTATTGAAAATATTATTTGCATCGGCAAAAACATCGAACTGTTTATCGGCCCAAAGAAGGCGAACATCCAAATTTGTATAAGCCGAAAATTGTTGTAAGACCTTATTTGCATCGGTAAAGCTTCCTATACGGTCGAAATAACCAAATTTCCACAAAGCCGACAATCGACTTACAACTTTATGGTCGAGCAATACAACTGCCTTATTTTTCAAGTAATCTAATGCATATTTTGAATCAAATGTGCTTGCATCCTTATCCATTGTGAGGTACGAATAAGTAACTCCAACTTTTCGTACAAAAGAATCATGAAAAAGATATTCAGTGGTAAGATCAACTCCTGCTGCATTTACATTGGTCAGATTTTTATTTTTCCAAACAGTCTCACCTGGCACTAATATCCAATCAATTACATTCTGCCCCAACCGATAATAGGCCGTTGCCTGCAATTTCCAATTTGATTCGTCAACCTTTGTTCCTAGTTCAAAAGTTTGGGAATGCTCTGGTTTAATATTCGGATCGGCTATCTGAACATTTGGATAAACATAATAAATATCGGTAAATGTAGGTAATCTTACAGCTGAATTGAACGACGCAAACACACGATATTTATCGCTAAAGCGGTAGGAAACATCAACACCGCCTGCACCATTAAGTCCGTATTTAGAGGTATATGTAGCCGACACACCTGCTGAAGCATATAATTTACCAAAAGTAACAGCATGATTCAAAAATGCAGAAGAATTCAAGCGGTTCGTTTCTTTTGTAAAGTAACCACTTTCCTCAAATGCCACTTTCAGCGAATCACGTACATCTCCCAACTTATTACTTAAAATATGTTCGTTGCGCAATTCAGCACCTAAGGTTGTCTTTCCTATAGCAGTAAGTGCTCCAACTGTAAATTTAGCTCCAGTTATATCAGTTTGATGATAATTCCAACCTGCTGGCTTTTTGCTATCCAATTCAAAACGGTCATCATGGCGGCGCCAGTAAGTTTGAGCTGAATAGGTAAACATATTATGAATCAGCGACCAATTCAAAGCAGTTAAGTAAGTTTTTGAACGTTCATACTGATTTGGGTACGCTAATCCGTAAAAACCGTTTGCTCCAAAAGCTTTTTGCTGTGCCGCTACCTGCAAGTCAAATCTACCGGCATATTTAGTTGTAAGAACAGATTGAACAAAAGCATTTTTAAAATCATACTCACTATTTTTCATATAACCATCACTATTTTGATGAGATACTGAAATAAGTGTATGTAACTGATCATTTCCACTGGTAGTTGATACCGACTGCCCAAAAGTATTAAAACTACCACCTGTAAGCTCTGCATTCAATGAATGTTGCTCATTGCTTTCGGTCACAATGTTTATGGCTCCACTAAATGCATTCGATCCAAGCACACGCGCCGATGAACCTTGCAAAATCTCTACCCTGCTTACGTCCGACAGATTTAACGGAACATCCAGGTTAAAATGTCCGGTTTGTGGATCTGTAATGTTTACGCCGTTAAGAAGTACCAACACCTGATCAAAAGATCCACCACGCACCGAAATATCAGCCTGAGTAGTATTTGTACCTCGCTGACGAATATCAATGCCGGCAACATAATCAAGCAGTTGATCGACACTTTGAATAGGCGAGCGACTAATCTCTGTCTTATCAATAACAGTAAGTACCCGCCCCATTTCAGAATAAAGTTTTTTTCGGCTTGCATTAACCTCAACATCTGATAAACTAACCAAAGCTGAATCTTTTTTTTGTTGCGCACTTAAAAGTTGAAACGAAACAAAGAGAGTAAATGTGAAATAAATAAACGTTTTTCTCATAATGAATAAAATAAAAAAAAGGTTGAAAAGAGACGAACTCCTTTCAACCGTTTTGATGATAAATAATACTGTAAGTTTGGTCTGCACGCGCAGCCGCACTATCAAATGTAATTTGAGTTAATAATGTTGCTGAAATTTGTTGCAATTTCCAGTCTAATTCAGAAATTTCCGCTTCGTTATCCACCGAGTCTGCATCAGAATAAACTGAACAAAGCATATTAGACGACAGACCTACCGCTTTCTGCAATGATTTGTCAGAAATAGAAATAGCAACACACCCAATGCTCACGCTACATGCCAAACTACTAAAAATAGCATAACCCGCCCGACTCCAACGACGGAAGCGGATTGATTTGGCATTGTATAGAGTACGTGAATTCATTTGGTTGATAAATTTTGAAGGTGCAAAAGTAAGAAAAAAAATAGAATCGTTTGCCTTATAATGCAAAAAAGGCGTTTCCGATAGTGGAAACGCCTTTTTAAGCATCAGACTTTCAGCCTATTGCAATAAGAAATTTTTGCTATTTAATTTACCAGTCCAGACATCAGACAAAGTCTCATTTGTTGTCGCCTTTTTTCCCCCAATTATGAAAATTCTATTCGATCCCTCAATCACAGCTTTAGAGTCAGTTTTGTCATAAGCCCTGGGGTTAAGTACAACAACTGACTGGTAAGTACGTAGGGCAAAGTCCTTTGGAAGATGATTATAAGTTGTATCCGGTTTCTTCCAGCTTAAACCATCGTCAATAGATTGCTTAAAATGTATTTTAGCACTATCAGTTCTAAGTCCAAAAACAAATAATTTCTTATCGTAAGTAATGATAGAAGCACCTACAGCCAAAGTATCTAAAGATTTGTTTTGCTCACTAAAATCAACCCAATAAACACCATCTTCAGAGCTCCATGAGTTTCTAATGGCTTTGTTAGCCGATGAATATCCACCTGAAACTATCACCTTTGGTTTTCCTGTTTTGCTGGCAAATGCAAGCGATGCAAAATCGGTAACCGGGAAATTAGCGGGAATCTCACCCCTTATAATCCAATCTTCCCCATTCACAGAGCTTGCAAATCTAAAAAGAAGATCCGTCGTAGATTTAGATTGAACTATTGCCCATAATTTATTATCCAAAACATAAAGCAATGACTTGAAATTATAATCAGGATTTGTTTTTACAGCCCAATTAAGCTTATCGGTGCTCGAATATATTTTATCTCCATCTTTTGTTACAAACAATTTACCATTGAAAAATTGCATATCATTGAGTGCCGTTTTCACAGGCAAACCAGTCACTGTTAAAGCACTCCACGATTTTCCATCTGTAGAACTATAACCATAAACATCTGTACCATTATTCAGATAATAATAAATGACATCATCTGCAATGATAGCTTTTTGGCTTGTTGCATTGTGAGAATCTATATCAGAGCTAATATTATTCCAAACATATAATTTAGGTTGTACCTGATGAACATTAACCTGAACTTTATAACTTTTTCTATGTGACACTAATCCATCTGAAGGATAATTCACAACTCTCCATGACTTTGTGAAGTCAATAGTATCTGTAGCTGAAATGGCAACTGAATCCTTACTTGTTTCGGGTTTAAGGTAAATAGCAGCAGAACTCTTAAATACAAAAGTAGCAATTACGTCGTTAATATCGGCCTTATAAACCATCGAGTCAAGATTTACTATCATAGAGTCTCTAATAGCTGCATTATATTCAACAAGAGTAAATGCTGTGCTAGAAATGCCAGAAACACTATCATCGGCAGCAAAAGTCAATGAGGAGAAACTACCATCTGCCGAAACAACTGTAGTATCCGTAGTGCTCAAACAAGAACTGAGTAAAACAACAGACAAAAAAAGAAGAAGAGACTTGAAAGAATTAAATTTCATATTGACAAGTATTTTTTAGAACGAGCAAAGTTAAAAACATTTTAGGTCATA
>Ga0302215_10003202_pt1 | contig 11065 bp, 10 predicted proteins | sample II_Fen_N3_1_FD_194580 | JGI IMG/M metagenome (GOLD analysis project Ga0302215, IMG submission 194580) | Peat permafrost microbial communities from Stordalen Mire near Abisko, Sweden - II_Fen_N3_1 | ecosystem: Environmental > Terrestrial > Soil > Wetlands > Permafrost | place: Sweden: Abisko... | reverse complement strand
ATAAAATAATTAAGATAAGGATCGTCAACACCAATGCGAATACTCTTAAACGACTCTTGAACAGAATACATTTTATATATATAATACACATCCGCTAAAACAATAAACAAATTGAGTAAACCAACCGGTAAAGCCCCAATAGCAAAGCCGTAAAATGAAAACACTGCTGCACCAACGAGATTATACCATCTGAGTTTTTTAATAGAACTCATCGTCAGCGATACAGCCACAATAACAGATCCGATATAGCCGACCCATTCGAGCAATTGAATATTGAAAAGCATAATTGAAATTTTTTAGTTTTATTTCTATTTTTAGTCGAGACACAAAAATAATCATTTATTTGTATATAAATTCATTTTAAAGCCCCCTAATGAATAAAATAAGTCATTGAGAATTATTCAAATTTTCATTATCTTTGTAAAAACCATAAAATACATTTATGCAACTATATCTTGCCCCGCTTCAAGGACTTACTGACTGGATTTTCAGGGAATCGTACTGCCAACATATTGGGCATTTCGACAAAACATTTACACCATTCATGCGGGTACAGAGAGGCGATTTTTACCGCCCAAGTCAGTGCAATGACCTATTACCGGAGCACAATACGTTCCAAAAACCTGTTCCGCAGTTCTTGGGAAATGATACAGAATCGTTTAAACGTTTCGAGGAATTATGCCTGAGAAACGGCTACCTGGAAACAAATATAAATATGGGCTGCCCCTACCCGATGATTACAGGCAAGCGAATGGGTGCTGGATTGTTGGCACAACCGGCAGAGGTGGGATCGTTGCTTGAAGGAGTTTTTGCCAACACGCAACTAAAAATTTCTATCAAATGCCGTTTGGGGATGGAAAGTACGGACGAATTTAAACAACTTATTCCAGTTTTTAATTCATTTCCACTGGAAGAAATCATCATTCATCCACGCATTGGCAAACAACAATACAAGGGAGAAGCCGATGTAGAAGCTTTTGCCCTGTATGCAAAACAGTTAAATCATCCCGTTTGTTACAATGGTGATATTCTAACAGTTGCCGATATAGAACGAGTTCGTGAATTAGCTCCGCAAGTCGACCTCATAATGATTGGACGTGGAATTCTCCAAAATCCATTTTTATTAGCCGAAATTCGCCAACAGGAACTTACATTAAAAGAGAAGGTAAACATGTTACGCAGCTTTCATACATCCATTATTGAACACTGCAAACAGAAATATTCAGGCGATTTGCATTTTTTGAAGCGGTTGGAGGAAATGTGGGAATATCAAGCCAACGTATTTGAAAATGGCCATAAAATTTACAAGATGGTAAAAAAGAGCAAAACACTGGATCAATACGAAGCAGTGATTTTTAAAGCAATAAACGAATTGGGATAATTAGTATATGATTGAAGAACATGTAAAAGTACACGATAAGTTTTCGTTAGAATTCAAGATTGGATTCAATGCGAACAAAACACATAAAACCAACGATTTTGCCATGAATATATGGATGTTCATACCAAACAGTTTGGACATAAACCGATTTACGTATAGCAAAACCAACTTTTACCGCGACCTTAAATCGAATATCCGCCAGATAACTCCTGTTTACAAATTGAGCGAAATGGCCACAAGTGAAAAATCGCCACTGAATTTACTCCGCAACTCTTTGCATAATTTCGCGTCGCAACCCACTCCGACCAACCAGGAAGACTACGAATATCATGTAAAAATGTTTCAGTCGATACTTAAAAGCTCTATGCGCGAAGAAGTGAAACTGATTACAAATTCAGCTCTTTCCGAAACACTCTATTTTACGGAAGAATATATTCGATTAGCATTGGAGATCTCGACAAAATATCGTGAACTAATTAAAATCATAGACATCCCAGAAATCGACAAATCACTTCGCGAATACTTTTTATTTGGCGATGAGTTTATGAGCAACGTGCTCGAATTTCAAACATTCAGGCTAATTGATCGGTTAAAAGTCAAAGACCAACAGGTTTTTGAAATAGTCAGAAAGGATTTGCAAGCAATTATCTACCTGGAAATAGCCTACCGTACTGAAATGGGATATCTGTTGGTCGAAAAAAATCCTGAAAAGAATAACCACGAGTTGGTAAACCGACTGAGTTTACTTAAAAAATACATCGACAGCCATTTATACCTCAATGTCGACAAGCGCAAGGATGGCGTATTGGTAGAACAATTACTATTTAGTCTGGCAGCCGGTATTTCCATGATTTTTGCTACAGCCATTGGTTTTTCTATCCAACAAAGGTACGGAAGCTTCACCATGCCGCTATTTGTGGCATTAGTAGTAAGCTATATGCTTAAAGACAGAATTAAAGAAATGACCCGTTATTACTTTGCACACAAAATGGGGTCACGCTATTTCGACCATAAAGCCAATATGAACATTAACCAACGGGATATTGGTTGGGCCAAAGAGAGTATGGACTTTGTATCCGAAACCAAGTTACCCCCCGAAATTGTAAAAGCACGAAATAGCACTTCCATCATCGAAGCAAACAACCGGGCCAACAGCGAAAAAGTGTTGCTTTATCGGATGCAAATGCAAATGAATAGGGAAAAATTGAATTTAAACAGCGAGTTTAGTACCAATGGTGTGAACTCAATAATCCGGTTTAATTTTTCGGAATTTATCCGCAACATGGACAACCCCGAGTTTGCACTTTATTACCCCGATGAGGAAAATGGCTTTGAAGTGATTGAAGGCGAAAAGCTTTATTATTTAAACCTTATACTGGAGAAAAAGAACGACCTGCAAAACGAGATCAATCGGTATCGGATTGCACTAAATCGAAATGGTATAAAGAAAATTCAGAAATTTGAATCCAACGATCCTCAGCCAATCATATCAACAAAGTGATATAAAATTGCTTTATAAAGTTAGAATTGCAGGCTCCAATACGAATTTATTCTATTTAAAATGATTAATCCGCTTGAAATTATAGGAAAATATTACCCCACGGGTACTGAGGCATATTTTGTATTGGTTAAACATAGCCAGGATGTAATGGCAAAAGCACTGGAAGTTGCAGCCAAACACCCCGGGTTGAAACTGAACACTGAGTTTATATCAGAAGCAGCTATGTTACACGACATAGGGATTTATTTGTGTGAAGCACCACGCATTTTTTGTCATGGAACGCACCAATATATTGAGCATGGCTATTTGGGAGCTGATTTGCTTAGAGCACAAGGCTTGCCGCAACATGCGTTGGTTTGCGAGCGACACACAGGGGTTGGATTGAGTTTGAAAGCTATCCAAGCAGGCAATTTACCACTACCTCAGCGTGATATGTTGCCTGTTTCGTTAGAAGAACAAGTGATTTGCTATGCCGATAAGTTTTATTCTAAAACTCAACTCAACGAGGCTCATGAAGTTGATCGAATAAGAACATATCTGAAAAGGTATGGAGAATCAGAAGTTCGGAAATTTGACGAGTGGCATGCTCTTTTTGGGTAGTAAGCTTAGTTAAGCAACTTATATGCAAACCCGAAGCTAAGCAATTCTTTAAATTGCAAACCTGCCTTTTGACCAATTATCGTATTGTCGTATCGTGGATTAAGCGAAAGTCGCGTAGATAAATAACGGTTAATTGTAAAATTTCCAACAATTTCCCAGTCAATTTCCACTTTCTCATAATTCGTATAAAAATTCAAACGTGAGTCAAGCTGCAATTCCCTGAATGGAGAATAAGATAGCTGCGCTTTAAAAGAACTACCAATTTCACTAAGCACATGCTCACCACTTTTAATACCAAATAGGTTTGGAGAAACATTGACAATGTCATTTACAAAAATATACTTATACGAAACAGGAGAAACCATTAAAGAAAATATTTTATCATATTTGTAATCAAGACCCATGCCTATATTTAAACGTACAGGAGTTAGGAATGATGATTTTAAATCGGTGGAACTAACAGATTTGTAATTTTTGAAAAACTGAGTTGAAAAATCAACAGAACCACTATAAAACCAATTTCCACCAGCTTTAACACCAAGTTTACTATTAATTTTAAAATTATCGTCGTTTGTGTTCACTGTTCTCAGAGCTTTAGGGTCGTTGAATACTGAGTTAAAACCCATCCTCCACTCACCATAGTTTTCCCACTGAATAAACTTTTTATTGTCATAATTAAGCTGCCCGGTTAAAATACCCAATACGGACATGGTACTATTTCCTCCTTGATACCAATTATCAGAAGCCATGTTTTGAGAAAACTGAAGTAACGAATTTGCTTTGCGCAACCACGGCCCAAGTTGCTCTTGCTTCACAATAAGTTTGCGCCTGCCTGGGTTAAGTGCCTGTTCATCATTAACGAACTTTATATCCATAATCGGTTTAGTTGCTATAAACTGACTCTTATTACCATTCGGATCAGGTAATTCATCAAAGAAAGTAGTGTATAAATAAGCAGCATGTTGTGAAATATTTCTTCGCGCGTCATCTCTCAGAACTGTTATAATTTGGTCGGCACTTAAAACAGGAACAGATTTAATCAATGCATCTTTGATGGTTGTTGATTTTTTCCCAAAATACAAAAGCTGAAGATTCGGATTGGTATCCCACTTGAGTTCAGGTAATTTCTCAAAAATAAGTTCAATTATAAGTGGGTTAGCCAAAAGCAACAACGAATCAATCCTTACCGGCTCAATATAGGTTGGAATTTTATAGTTTGGAATGGAATTACCGACTGATTTTAAAACCGAATCCTGTCTAATAGGTCTGGATGGTTCGAGACTCAAAATAGGTGCAACCTCTAAAACGCTGTCAGGATCCAGAACATCCCCAAAACTAGCAATAATGCTATCGGGATGTTGTGAGAAGATCTCTGCATGTGCATGCAAGCTATTTAGAATCAATACAATACCAATCAGTGCCTTAAACTTCATAACTCAATACTTTGACTTTTAATAAAATGGGGCACAAAATGACAACGAATCCTCGTTAAATTCGTTGTCAATAATTCTCAAATCCGGTAGGAAGAGATTTATTTCCGGTTTTTGCACCCAGTTCTTTTATTTTTTCGGCGGTTCGGATAATGTTTCCGTTACCATCTTTCATTTTTTTCATTGCGTCGTCGTACGAGCTGGAAGTCCTATCAATATTGGCTTTAATTTTAGCCATATCTTCGGCAAATCCAATAAATTTGTCGTACAACGTACCACTCAAACGAGCAATTTCCTGCGCATTTTTAGTTTGGTTCTCCTGTTTCCAAATGGACGAAATAGTACGTAAAGTTGCCAGCAATGTTGTAGGACTTACAATTACAATTTTACGTTCCCAGGCATAAGCAAATATCTCACTATCACCCTGTACTGCAACAGAAAATGACGCCTCAATGGGCAAAAACATCAACACAAAATCGGGAGTATTGATATTTTGTGCATTCTGATAATTCTTTTCGCTAAGCAATTTCACATGACTGCGTAGCGAGTTGATATGGTCTTTCAAATATGTAATCCGTTGCTCTTCTGTGTCAGCAGACATCAAGCGTTCGTAGGCAACCAACGATACTTTTGAATCAATTATAATATGCTTATTATCTGGCAAATGAATTATCACATCAGGACGCTGCACATTCGAATCAGCTCCATCAACAACTACTTCACGCTCATATTCTTGTCCTTTAGTCAAACCTGAACGCTCCAATACTCGTTCCAAAATCACCTCGCCCCAGTTCCCCTGCTTTTTCACGTCACCTTTCAGTGCTTTGGTCAGGTTGTTGGCCTCTTCGCTGATGCGTGTATTCAATTCTGTGAGCTTTTTGACTTCTTCCCGCAAGCTTATCTTATCGCGCAATTCTTTATCGTAAGTTTCATCCACTTTTTTCTCGAAAAGCTGAATACGTTCTTTTAACGGATTCAGAATTTCACTCAAATTCTTATGATTCGACAAAGAAAATTCATCAGAACGTTCTTTCAATATTTTTGTTGCTATGTTCTCGAACTCACTTGTGAGGCGCTTTTGAAGGGTTTCAATCTCATTTTTCTGATTTTCGAGCTTCTCAGATAAATTATTATTTACCGCCTTTAGCGCAGCAACTTCCATGCCACGATTATTTGCTATTTCCAGGTACTGAGTTAATTCATTTTGCAAATGCTCAATTTCTTCCAGTTTTAAACGGACAGTTTCCTGAGCTACTGATTTTTGCTTTTCAGCCTCTGATTGTAAGGCAATCGAATTCTTTTCGCTCATTTCATATTTTGTGCGCTGAATGGATTGCTTTCGCGAAGACATTAGCCACGACAATAAGAAACCAACCAGAAAAACAAAAATAGTCAGTATATATTCCATTATAATTTGATAAGTTTATTGGTGAGCAATGAAAATAAAGGATAATTTTCAATCAAATAAAGTAGGATGGTCTTCTTCCATCTTTTTTATGATGGCAAGCATAATTGTTTCGCGAATGAATTTGGACTTATTTTGAACTTTATATTTTAATATATAACGATTTAATGCCTTAGTTTCTTCATCGTTCAATGTAAATATCTGTCGATTTGTGCGTAAGTTATTACGTTTTGAAACCGGAATTGTTGTCTTTTTTGCCATGGGTGATCGTTATTGCGCACAAAAATAATATTATCCTATCAATCTTAACCTCATTAAAACAAAAATCTGTATTTTTGACCAAAGTTTTATGTAATAATACTGATTTTCATTCTATTTGTTCGTTTTTAAGAATATTCATTCATTTCTTTAAATTATGGCAGATCACAATGAACTGGGAAATTTAGGTGAAGAAAGGGCTCAAGCCTATCTAAAATCAAAAGGATTTCATATAAGACATGTAAAGTGGGTAACAGGTAAACTGGAATTGGATATTATTGCTGAAAAAGACGGTTGGTTGGTAATTGTAGAGGTGAAAACCAGATCAACCGAAACTTTTGAACACCCGCAGGAAGCAATTACCAACAGAAAAATCAGGAACATTGTCAATGCTACCCACGAGTACATCTTTCAATTTGATTGGAAGGGCGAAACACGATTTGATGTAATTTCTGTAATTCCACATGGACAGGAATTTATAATTGAACATATTGAAGATGCTTTTTTATCGCCAGTAAATTAATCGTGAATATAAATTCAATCAAAAAAAAGAATTTATTCATATTTTTGATTGTTTCTGTATATAAATGCACATTCCTTTCATAAAAAAATGTTTTAAAATATCTTTTTTTATGTTTTATGTCTCAACATGTTTGTGTACTTTTGCAGCACAATAGAGCCAAACAATATCAAGCAATTATTGTTTCTCATTTATTACAAAAACCCCTAAAAATGAAAACATTAGAAAAAAGTGTAGCTGAAAAACTACTAAAGATTAAAGCCGTAAAATTGCAACCAAACAACCCATTTATCTGGGCTTCGGGTTGGAATTCTCCAATATATTGTGATAATCGCAAAACACTTTCTTATCCACAAATCAGAAATTTCATCAAAATAGAACTTGCCCGTTTAATTTTGGAAATGTATCCTGATGTAGAAGTAATTGCCGGTGTTGCAACAGGAGCTATCGCACAAGGTGCATTAGTGGCTGATGAATTGGGATTACCGTTTGTATATGTTCGCCCAACTCCAAAAGATCACGGATTGGAAAATATGATTGAAGGTGATTTACGTCCACGTCAGAAAGTAGTTGTTATTGAAGATCTTATTTCTACGGGTGGCAGTAGCTTAAAAGCAGTAGATGCTATTCGCAACGATGGGTCGGAAGTACTTGGCATGTTGGCAATTTTTACGTATGGCTTTCCTGTTGCAGAGCAAAAATTCAAAGCAGCAAAAGTAAAACTGACTACCTTGTGTACGTACGAAGCAGTTTTAGCAGAAGCTTTATCAACAAATTATATTGCAGCCGAAGATATTGAAACACTTCAGGAATGGCGACAAAGCCCATCAACTTGGAAAGTTGTTTAAAAAACATTTTATTTTTCATTGAACATATCTGGATTTTTGATGTTTTATCTACTCACGAATCTAGCTGTTTCAAGTACAGATATTAATGTTCAAAAACGTAAAATAAGTCTATGACAACATACGAAAGCGATATAAAAACCATTTCTTCTAACGAGGAAGTGGTTTTTGGCATACTAAGTGACCTGAATAATATTCAGAAATTAAAAGAAAATCCGGATCTTGCCGACAAAGCAAAAGACATACAATTCGATACCGATAACTGCAGCTTTACGGTTGAAGGTTTTGGAAAGGTTGGGTTTCGTATAACAGAACGTGAACCCTTCAAAACCATCAAACTGGCATCTGAAAATGCACCAGTTAAGGTTCATGTATGGATTCAACTAAAACAGGTTGCTGAAAATGATACGCGTCTGAAATTAACTTTAAAAGCCGAACTTCCTACCATGATTAAAATGATGGTGGACAAGAAAATAAAAGAAGGTATCAATATGATTGCTGATATGCTTGCAAAGGCATTAAACCAATAAACCAACTTCACTCATACAATTTTTAGCTATGGCAACAAAACTCTGGGAAAAAAGCACGCAAGTGAATGCTAAGATCGAAGCATTTACTGTCGGTCGCGATCGCGAAATGGACGTTTATCTGGCTAAATACGATGTACTTGGATCAATGGCGCACATTCGAATGCTACAATCAGTTGGTCTACTGGAAGCTAATGAACTGGAGTGTCTTTTGGTTGAACTAAAAAACATCTATAAACTGGCAGAGGATGGTACTTTTGTAATCGAAGACGGGGTAGAAGATGTTCATTCACAGGTAGAAATGCTGCTTACTCGCAAACTGGGCGATATGGGTAAAAAAATCCATAGCGGACGTTCGCGTAATGATCAGGTTTTGGTCGACTTAAAACTTTTTGCACGGGCAGAGATCGAAAAAACAGTGACTACAGTAAATGATTTGTTTGAAGTATTAATATCGCAAAGTAACCGCTATAAAGAAGTTTTATTACCCGGTTATACTCATTTACAAGTTGCCATGCCATCGTCGTTTGGGCTTTGGTTTGGAGCTTATGCCGAAAGCCTGGCCGATGATTTACAATTATTACTTGCCGCTTATAAAATAACGAACAGAAATCCACTTGGTTCGGCTGCCGGTTACGGATCTTCGTTCCCACTCAATCGACAGCTCACAACCGATTTATTGGGTTTCGACAGCATGAATTATAATGTGGTTTATGCTCAAATGGGTCGCGGAAAAATGGAACGTACCGTAGCAAATGCTTTGGCGGGTGTAGCTGCTACCATTGCAAAATTGGCTTTTGACGCTTGCATGTTCACATCCCAAAACTTTGGCTTTATTCGTCTGCCCGATGAATTTACGACTGGCTCGAGCATTATGCCACACAAAAAAAATCCGGATGTTTTTGAGTTGACACGCGCTAAATGCAATAAACTTCAGTCGCTCCCACAGCAAATAATGCTTATAACAAATAATCTACCTTCGGGTTATTTCCGCGATTTGCAAATTATCAAAGAGGTTTTTGTTCCTGCATTCGCAGAACTGAATGACTGCCTTGAAATGACTGCCATGATGATGTCGCAAGTAGAAATAAACACTGAAATTTTAAATGACTCTCGTTACGATTATTTGTTTAGTGTTGAAGAAGTGAATAGGTTGGCATTAAATGGCATTCCTTTCCGTGATGCTTACAAGCAAGTTGGACTGGAAATTGAAGCAGGAAATTTCAAACCAAATAAAACGGTAAATCACACGCATCAGGGCAGTATTGGGAACTTATTCAATGAAGAAATATCCATTTATAAAGATTCGGTATTATCTCAATTTAATTTCGAAAAAGTACACGAAGCTGAAATGAAATTGATTCAGTAAAATTTGTTCAAATATTCTAAAGTGCCTCATTCTGAATAACAGAATGAGGCACTTTTTTTTCTAAACTTATCAATTTGGAAAATCAAAAAGCCATTCCTTCAATTGAAATGTCAGTTAATTATAACATTATTACTGACTTATGAATTATATTAAAAATAATTTCTTGAAAACAGTAAAAAACCCACTTTTAATATAACAGATTTAAATTATTGTCATTATATTTGCATAAAATATAATTTAACCAGAGGTTTTATTGCTATATAATTCACATATACCTTTATATTTTATTCTCAAGTCAACGTCCAAATAGAATTCAAAATATATACATTAATTCAAAATAGTTCTGATATGAAATCTAAAAATAGAGCACAAAAAATTTTCATTTCGGTTATTCTTTTTTTAATCGCTTTTATAGCTGTAGCACAGAAACCTCCCATGAAATATGGAAAAGTAGATCAGGCTGATCTTGACATGAAAGTGTATAGTCCTGATTCAAGTGCTTCCGCAGTTCTGTTGTGTAATTATGGTTATTTTGATTCAAATAATATGCAATTTGTACATCAAATGCGTATAAAAATTTTGAAGGATGAAGGAAAAATTCGGGGAAATTTCTCGGTACCTGCCGCAGAAAAAACAAATGTGAAAGGTCAAACTGTAAACATGGAAAATGGTGTACCCGTAATTACAAAGTTGAATAAGGACGGAATTTTTATTGAGCGTGTGACTAAAGACGTTTACCGTGCCCGAGTAGCCATGCCAAATGTGAAGGTTGGTTCTGTTTTGGATATTGAATTTTACTATCAGGGGCTTCCATCGTTTTGGGCATTTCAGGACACCTATCCCGTTCGATGGAGTGAATTAATTCTGGAACAAAGCACCTATTTCTCATTCCGAAAAAATTTTGTTGGATATACTCCTCTTTCAGAAGGAACTGATGATAGATGGGTGGCAAAAAATGTTCCCGCATTTAAATCAGAACCATATATAAATAACTATGAAAACTATCTGACACGATTCAACATTGAACTATCAAGCATTCACATTCCGGGATATTTATATAAAGATTACGCTACAACCTGGGAAGCGGTAGCTAAGAACTTGAGGGAAAGCGATGACTTTGGTGCCCGTTTAAGCTCTATCAGTTTTTTCCTAAACGGACTTGAAAAAGAAATTAAAGAAAAAACAACTATTCCGGAAGAAAGAATGCAAAAAGCATACGAAGCCATAAA
>Ga0302215_10003201_pt1 | contig 11066 bp, 13 predicted proteins | sample II_Fen_N3_1_FD_194580 | JGI IMG/M metagenome (GOLD analysis project Ga0302215, IMG submission 194580) | Peat permafrost microbial communities from Stordalen Mire near Abisko, Sweden - II_Fen_N3_1 | ecosystem: Environmental > Terrestrial > Soil > Wetlands > Permafrost | place: Sweden: Abisko... | reverse complement strand
AAAAAGTGTCACTGTAAATAATTATAAAAAATTAATTATAACCATATGAAAGATTTAGAGAATAAGGTTTATCAGCATCTTAAAGCCAGAAAATGGGATAATTTGCGCCCCGTAGACCTAGCTAAATCAATTATGATTGAGGGAGCAGAACTTCTGGAACTTTTTCAATGGGAAAATTTATCTTTAGAGGAGGTTAAGAAAAATAAAGAAAAGATTAGTGAAATAAAAAAAGAACTGGCCGATGTTTTAATTTATTGTTTGGAAATGTCAGTTTTACTCGATTTAGATACAAAGAAAATTATTACTCAAAAGTTAGCCTTAGTAGCTAAAAAATATCCAGCTAAATTAATGAGAAAAAGACAGAGTGATGCTGGTGGTGAAGATTATTTAAGAATTAAAAAAGAATATCGAGCTAAGAAGTTAGAAAAATAATATATGCTCCAGCTTGGAAAATATAAACACTATAAAGGTAATTTATATGAAGTAATTGGTATCGCTCATCATAGTGAAACCTTAGAAGATATGGTTGTCTATCGTGCTTTGTATAATGATTTTGATTTGTGGGTGAGACCACTTAGTATGTTTTTAGAAAACGTAGAAATAAATGGAGTAATTATGCCTCGATTTGAGTATCTTGGTGAAAAATAATATGTCTGAAACAAACAAAGATCTTCGTCCTAAAGTTGGTGTGGGAGTTTATATTATTAATGATAATAATGAAGTATTATTATCGCTTAGAAGTTCGGCTCATGCTACTGGTTTTTGGTGTGCTCCTGGAGGACACATGGAATACGGCGAAACATTCTTAGAAGCTGGTGCTCGTGAAACCAAAGAAGAAGTGGATATTGATGTTAGTGAAGTTGATGTGGTTGGTGTAATTAGTAATGTTTATCCAGAAGAAAATAAGCATTATGTAACGGTTCACATGAGAGCTAAAAAATATAGCGGTGAAGCTAAATTAATGGAGTCGGATAAATTTGCTGATATGAAATGGTTTCCGCTTACAGCCTTACCAGAAAATATTTTTCCAGCTACTAAAACTTTTTTAAGTGAGAATCCTCTATGTTTATGTGGTAGTGGCAAGAAGTTTAATGATTGTTGTGGCGCATAGAGTGTTGGAATACTTATGTTTTGAAAAATAAAAACTAGTATATGAAATTAAATTTGGGTTGTGGAATTAGAAAATTAGACGGCTATATTGGAATTGATAATATTAAAACAGACGCTGTTGATATAGTTCATGATTTGAATGTTTTTCCTTATCCATTTGAAGATAATTCAGTTACAGAAATTATAATGGATAATGTTTTGGAACATTTAGATGATGTGATAAAAGTTATTGATGAATTATACCGTTTGTGTGCTAATGGTGCCTTAATTAAAATAAATGTTCCATATTTTAAGAGTAATAGCGCTTATACTGATCCAACTCATAAACATTTTTTTACGGAAACTAGCTTTAAATACTTCACTGAAAATAATCCTTTAAATTTTTATAGCTCAGCTCGTTTTGAAATTATAAAAGTTGATTTAATAAATCACACCGAATATAAAGATGCTAAACATATTTTCCGCAATCTTTTACCGTTTAAAAGAATATTAAATTATTTTTTATTTAATATTTATGATGAAATAGCTTTCGAATTACGGTGCGTAAAGTAAATAATTTTTATAACTTATAAACATGAATATAATTGACCCTAAAACATATTATAAAAATCTTCCCAAGAAAACAGTGGCTACCGCTGTTTTACTTTTTAATACCAAAAAACAACTTTTAGTTTTAAAAACACATTACCGAAAATATTGGACATTGCCTGGTGGGGTAGTAGAGCGTGATGAATCGATTATGACCGCATTACTTCGCGAAGTAAAAGAAGAAACAGGTTTAATAATTTCCAACCCAAAATTAGCAGCTTTAGATTATTGTGCGCCAAAAATAATTAAAGGCACTCAAAATTCAGAATCGGTTCAAGTTTTGTTTAATGGCGGTATAATTAATCAATCAGTTAAAATTGATGGTAAAGAAATTATCGATTTTGAATTTTGTGACATAGAAAAGGCTTTGAAAATATTAGGTTTACCATTGCGTCGTATGGTTGGTTCATACTTAAAAAATAAAAAAACCATTTATTTAGAAAATGGGATTTTGAGATGATTTACAGAAATAAAATAAAAGGATAAAATATAAGGCATAACATTAAACATATATGCTTACATTTATCACTGGTAACGACAACAAGTTTAACGAAGTAAAAGCGATTATTCCTGAGATTGAACAAGTCGATATTGATCTACCGGAAATTCAAAGTTTAGACCCACATGAGATTGTGGAATTTAAATTGAAAATGGCACTGCAAACTATGCCTGGTAATTTTATTGTTGAAGATACCTCTTTATATTTAGAGGGTTTGCATGGTTTACCTGGCCCATTTATTCGTTGGTTTATGAAAGCGATGGGTCGTGAAGGCTTAGCTAAGATGGCTATTGCCTCTGGTAATGACAATGCTGAGGCGGTAACAGTTATTGGCTATGCTGACGACAACGGTGATACTCATTATTTTGAAGGCCGTATTACTGGAAAAATTGTAATGCCACTTGGTGAAACTTCTTTTGGTTGGGACCCTATTTTCTTACCAGACGGTCATGAATCGACTTTTGCGGAAATGGGAACGGAAGAGAAGAATGAGATTAGTATGCGTCGTCAAGCAGCGCAAAAATTAGCCGATTTTTTAGGAGCTTAAACATATTTCACTTGATTTTACAAAATCCGTCATAATCTTGACGGATTTTTTGTTTTTTGCTTGATTTTTGGGCTTTTATGTGATATTTTTAGAGAGTTAAAACTTATTAAATTTCAACAATATGTTTGGTATGAATTCTTACAGAGAACCAATTATTGATCCATTAGCTATTGGCCATGCTAAAGCCGATAAAAAATTAGAGCGGGAAAGACAGCAGGCTTTAGAAAAAGAAGCTGATAGGGTTGCTATGGACGATGAGGCTAAAGCATTAGAAGCTAAAGAAGCTCGAGCTAAAGAGTTGGAAGAATTGTATGGTGATGATAAAAATGTAATGAAGGATATCTTTCCTTCTTGGGAAGATAAAAATTAAAAATATGGCTCAGCAAAATAATCAAGAAAAAACCTCATTTCCACAGATGGAGGAAACTGTTTTAAATTTTTGGAATCAGTCTAAAACTTTTGAACAATCTTTAGCTAAAGAATCACCTCGTGGTGATTATGTTTTTTATGATGGCCCACCATTTGCTACAGGAACCCCTCACTACGGCCATTTAGTTGGTAGTATTATGAAAGACGTAATTCCTCGTTATCAAACGATGCGTGGTCATCACGTAGACCGTAAATGGGGTTGGGATTGTCACGGCTTACCAATTGAAAATATTGTTGAAAAAGAATTAGGCACTAAAACTAAAAAAGAAATTGAAGAACTCGGTATCGCTAAGTTTAACGACTTATGTCGGGCTCGTGTTTCGACTTATATTGATGACTGGAAAAAGGTTATTAGTCGTTTAGGTCGTTGGGCAGACATGGAAAATTCCTATCGCACCATGGATTTAAAATACATGGAAACCATTTGGTGGGCTCTTAAGGAAATGTGGGATAAAGACTTAATTTATAAGGCTTATCGTTCCATGCACATTTGTCCTCGTTGTGAAACAACTTTATCTCAATCAGAAGTGAGCGAAGGTTATAAAGATATTAAAGATTTATCAGCCATTGCTAAGTTTGAATTAATTGATGAGCCAGGCACTTATGTTTTAGCTTGGACTACTACTCCTTGGACTTTAATTGGTAACGTCGCTCTAGCAGTCGGCGCAGAAATTACTTACGTTAAAATTAAAAGTGGTGAGCTTACTTATGTTCTAGCTAAAGAGAGATTAACTGATACGATGAAAGATACGGCTTATGAAATTATTTCTGAATTTAAAGGTTCTGAATTAGTAGGTAAAAAATACAAACCATTATTTGATTACTACTCTAACGACGAAAAGTTAGAGAACAGAGAAAATGGTTGGCAGATTTACGATGCTGAATTTGTAACCACTACTGACGGTGTTGGTATTGTTCATATTGCTCCGGCTTTTGGCGAAGATGATATGAATTTGGGTAAAGCTAAGAATCTACCATTTATCCAACACGTTGGCATGGATGGTATGTTTAAGAAAGAAGTGACTGATTTCCAAGGTTTACACGTTAAGCCAGTGGAAGATCATATGTCGACTGATATTGAGATTATTAAATATTTAGCGGGTCACTCTACTTTATTCCATAAAGAAAAATACGAACACAGCTATCCTCATTGTTGGCGTTGTGATACACCGCTTATTAACTATGCGACTTCTTCTTGGTTTATTAATATTACTAAATTAAAACCAGAATTACTTAAGAATGCCGAAGGAATTAATTGGTCACCAGAACATCTAAAAAATGGTCGTTTTGGAAATTGGTTAGAAGGAGCTCGCGATTGGTCAATTTCTCGTCAACGTTTTTGGGCTTCAGCTATTCCAATTTGGGAATGCGCTTGTGGCCATAGACATATGATTGGCAGCGTAGCTGAACTTGAAGAGTTGTCTGGTCAAAAGGGAATTAATGATATTCATAAAGATAAAGTTGATCCAATTACTATTCCATGTACTAAATGTGGTGATGTTATGAAACGTATTCCAGATGTTTTAGATTGTTGGTTTGAGTCCGGCTCTATGCCTTATGCCCAATTACATTATCCTTTCGAAAATAAAGAAAAATTAGAGGCTACTTTCCCAGCTCAGTTTATTGCTGAAGGGGTTGATCAATGTCGTACTTGGTTTTATTACACTCACGTAGTAGCTGGTGCTTTAAAAGGTAGTCGTGGTTTCGATAATGTAATTGCTAACGGTATTGTGCTCGCTGAAGATGGTAAGAAGATGGCCAAGAAATTAAAAAATTATCCAGACCCAATGTTGGTGATGGAAAAATATGGTTCTGACGCTCTTCGTGCTTATGTTCTTTCGTCCCCAGTGATGTTAGCTGAGAATTTAAATTTTACTGAAAAGGGAGTTGAAGAATCACTTCGTAAAAATATTATGATTTTATGGAACGTTTATAAGTTCTATGAAATGTATGGTGAAAATATTAGTGGCGAAATTAAAGTGCCGACTGGTGACAAAGCGATTGATGCGTGGATTATTGCTAAATTAAAATTATTAAGCAAAGAGGTGACTGAATCATTTGATGCTTATAATTTACCAAAAGCAACTCGTCCAATTACTGATTTTGTTGATGAACTTTCTACTTGGTATTTACGTCGCTCTCGTGATCGTTTTAAAGAAGAAGGTGAAGATAAAGAAGCGGTGCTTACTACTCTTCGTTATGTGCTTAGTGAATTAGCTAAGATTATGGCCCCAGCGATGCCATTTATGGCGGAAAATCTATGGCAAAAAGTCAGTGGCCATAATTTTACTGATGAAACTAAATCAGTTCACTTAGAAACTTGGAGCGAACTTGGAGTCTTGGATGAATCTGAGATAAATGTTTTATTACAAATGAGTTTAGTTAGAAAGATTGTTGAATTAGGACTTGCAGCTCGTGATGAAGCTGGAGTAAAAATTCGTCAGATGCTAGGTTCTATTACGGTTAAGTCTAAAGAAACTATTTTAGCGAATGAATATTTAGAATTAGTTAAGGATGAACTTAATATTCAACAAGTTATTTGGGAGAATGGTGAACTTGAATATCCAGAAATTGCACTAAACACAACTATTACCCCAGAACTTAAGAAAGAAGGTATTAAAAGAGAATTAGTCAGACTAATTAATAATTTAAGAAAAGATTTAGAGTTAACTCTGTCTGATGTAGCGGCGGTTTCTGTTGTTGGTGCTGATGAATTAATTTCCGAAACACTTTTAGAAAAGAATGAAGAAATTAAAAAAGACACTTTAAGTTCTTCCGTTGAATTATCCACTGAACAAGCTGACGGTAAAGAAGTTAAAATTGATGATTGTAAATTTATTTTAATTTTAAAAAAAGTTTAATTTAATTAATTAAAAAATAATATGACTACTTGGATCATTGTTGGTGTTATTGCCTTCGTCTTGTTCTTCATTGTAGCAATGTACAACGGTTTAATAACTTTAAAGAATCGTGTTGATGAAGCGATGAGTGACATGGACGTGCAACTTAAGCGTCGTTATGATTTAATCCCTAATTTAGTAGAAACTGTTAAAGGTTATGCTACTCATGAACAGGGAACTTTGGAAAAAGTAATTGCGGCTCGCAGCTCCGCAATGTCAGTTTCTAGTTCTGATGTTGATAATAAAATTAAAGCAGAAAATGAATTATCTTCTACTTTAAAATCTATTTTTGCTTTGTCTGAGAATTACCCAGACTTAAAAGCTAATCAAAACTTTTTAGAATTACAACGTGAGTTGTCTGATACTGAAGATAAGATTATGGCTTCTCGTCGCTTTTACAATGGTAATGTTCGTGACTTTAATACTAAATTACAAGTTTTTCCAACTAACATTATCAACAGCATGTTACATTTCACTGCTTATAAATTTTATGAGTTGTCTGATGCAGCTCAAAGAGAAAATGTTAGTGTTAAGTTCTAATTAGGTATGGCTACTCTTTATCAAGATAGTGATTTAAATAAAAGAAAAACCTGGTTTTTAATGACTGGGTTTTTCGTGCTAGTAATGCTAATTGGCTATGCTATTTCTTGGTATTTCAATAGTCCAATCATTTTAATTATTGCGGTTTTATTTAGTTTTATTTCTAGCTTTGTTAGTTATTGGTGGAGTGATAAAATTGTTTTGAGTATGTCTGGCGCACAATTAGTCGATCATGAAAATGGTCGTGAAATTTATCACTTAGTAGAAAACTTATGTATTAGTGCCGGCTTACCATTACCAAAGATTTATATTATTGAAGATAGCGCCCCGAATGCCTTTGCCACTGGTCGTGACCCTGAACATGCTGCTATCGCCTTAACTACTGGTATTTTAGCTAAATTAAATAAAGCAGAACTAGAAGGTGTGATCGCTCATGAATTATCTCACATTGGTAATCGTGATATTTTAATTTCAACCGTAGCCACAGTTTTAGTGGGCACAGTGATTTTAATTACTGACTGGTCATCTCGTTCGGCTATTTTTGGTCGTCGCGATAATGACAGTGAAAATGGTGGTGGTTGGATTGGTTTAATTTTTATAATTTTGTTATCAATTTTAGCACCACTTTCCGCTCAACTTCTACAATTAGCAGTTTCTCGTAAAAGAGAATTTTTAGCTGATGCCAGTGGGGCCTTGCTTACTCGTTACCCAGAAGGTTTAGCTAGTGCCTTGGAGAAGATTAGTGCTGATCCTGATGAACTAGAGGTCGCTAATAGAGCTACGGCACATATGTATATTGTTTCGCCACTCAAAGGTGACGATGAAGGTAAAAAAACTTCCTGGCTTGCTAAGGCCTTTATGACTCATCCTCCAGTTGAAGAAAGAATTGCTCGTTTACGAGCTACAGAAATAAAATAAAAGACAAAAATAAAAGCTATCCGTTGTGGATAGCTTTTTTTATAGAGTTATTATTAATAGTTAAGAAAATCGAAAGTAGATGAACACCCCCTTTCTTTAACAAACGTTAAAATTAATTGTCTTTGTGCGTTTCGTTAATTTTATTTTTTAAATTAATACATTTTCTAATTCTACTTTTTGATTGGAAAAATCCAATTGCAAATAAAATTAGAGCAACAAAAGTAATAACCAGCAAAATTTCTAAGATTTTTATACGATCACTTGCGATACTTTGTTCGGCAAATAATTTATTATAATCTTGTCGCAAAACTTCTTTTTCTTTTTGAGATTTTTCTAAACGGCTATCATAAATTCCGTTTTGATTTTCAGCAAAAACTTTCCATTCACTTTCCGGGACACCTAAGCTTTTGAAATAATCATCATTAGGCAATACTTCTTCTTTTTCGGTTATAACCACATTGCGACCCCAGAAATTACTTTCTCCATAGTCGTTGACGGTGTAAATCGTGAAATTGCGACCAATCTTTACAATAAATTGTTCAGTGGCCTTACTAGCCTGAAAAAAGCTAATAAATAAAACGAGGAAAAATAACACCTTTTTCATTTTTGCTGTTTTTTTGATGGTTAATATTAAATTTTTAATAAATACATGTTTCTATATTTAGATTTTGGTATATTATTTTAGCTTTGTCAATATTTATTTTAATCCAATTTTAAGCTATACTGTCTTTAATTAATAGAAAATGGCTAATTTTATGAAAAAACTTGAATTATTGGCTCCGGCCGGAAATATCTTAAAAATGAGAACTGCCTTGTTTTCTGGAGCAGATGCAGTCTATCTAGGAATTCCTGACTTTTCGCTTCGAGTTCGCATTAATGATTTTGATTTAGACACAGTTGCTTTGGCTATCAAAGAAGTCCATAAACAGAAGAAAAAGGTTTATGTAACTCTTAATGTTTTTGCTCATAACCAGCACTTAGAAAAGTTGCCGGCTTATGTTAAGAAAATTAAAGAAATGGCTCCAGATGGTCTAATTATTTCTGATCCAGGCGTTATGTCAGTTGTAAGAAAAATATGGCCAGAAGCAGAAATCCATTTATCCACTCAAGCTAACTGCACCAACGGAGCGGCCGCTAAATTCTGGTATGATCAGGGAGTGACTCGGGTGGTTTTAGGCAGAGAAGTGACACTTTCCGAAATTAAAGAAATTCACAAAACTGCTCCTAAATTAGAGTTAGAATATTTTGCTCATGGTGCCATGTGTATGGCTTACTCTGGTCGTTGTTTCTTGTCTAAGGAGTTAGTTGATAGAAGTGGTAACTTAGGCGATTGTGCTCAACCTTGTCGTTGGGAATACAGTATTAAGGCTAAAAACCACGAAGAAGAATTTGATTTAGTGGAAGAAGAACACGGCACTTATTTGCTTAACTCTAAAGACATGTGTCTCTTAGAATATTTACCACAATTAATTGAAGCTGGCGTGGTCTCATTTAAGATTGAAGGTCGGGCTAAAAGTGTTTATTATCAAGCGGTTGTTTCTGGTATTTATGCTCGAGCTTTAGAATTTTTAAGCCATAAACCTAGTGACGTTGCTTGGAAAAAGGAAGTTAAATATCTTAAAGCAGAATTAGTTGATAAATTAGTTCATCGTGGTTATACTTCTGGATTTTTGTTGGGTGGTAAAGCCGAGCAAAACTTAACTAGTGCCAATCATTTAAGTGATTGGGAGTTCTGTGGTCAGGTAATTAAAGAAGAAACTGATTGGTTCAAGCCAAAACTTAAAACTGGCGAATATGCAGTTTATTTCCAAGTTCATAACACTATTAAAACTAGTGATCAGGTAGAAATTATTGGGCCCAAATATGCTATAATAAAATTAAGTCCTAAAAAAATATTTGACGCTAAAACCGGAGAAGAGCTAAGTGAAGCTCATGGTGGTGGCGGTGCTAGAACAGCCTTAATTATAACCAAAGAGAAGGTTTCCGCTTTTAGTGTATTAAGAAGAAAAATCGTATGATTGCTTACTTAAAAGGTCATATAGTCGCTAAGACTAACAACTACATTATTTTAGAAACTGGTGGCGTTGGCTATCAAGTTTTTGCGGGTGAAAATTTTCTAGCCGAACTAAAAACTGGTGAAGCTAAGGAATTATATATTCATCACCGGGTACGTGAAGATGCTAGTGATTTATATGGCTTTAAAGATTTAGAAGATTTAAATTTATTTGAATTATTATTGTCAGTTTCTGGTGTTGGTCCTAAATCAGCTTTAGCAGTTTTATCTCTAGCTAATTCTGATGATATTAAAGAAGCGATTATTCGCGGTGACGCTAGCTTACTAACTAAAGTTTCTGGTATTGGAAAAAAGACGGCCGAACGTTTAGTTTTAGAGCTTAAGACTAAAGTAATGCGGGTTTCAACTGGCACAACCCTTGTTGGTGGTGGCTCAAATAGTTTGGGCGATGAACTTGATGCTTTAATGTCACTGGGTTATGCCATGAATGAGGCTAGAGAGGCTCTTAATATGGTTGAGGTATCAATTACTAGCACTTCAGGACGGGTTAAAGCGGCCCTTAAATATTTGTCTAAATAGCTTTGACTAAGGGGTATTTATAAGATAAGATAAGCTTGAATTAATACAATATATATGAAGCAATCCCAATTATTTACAAGAACAATTAAAGAGCTACCTAAAGATGAAACCAGCTTTAATGCTCAGACCTTAATTAGAGCCGGGTTTATTGATAAAGTTGCTGCCGGTGTTTATTCTTTTTTACCCTTAGGTTTAAGAGTTCTTAACAATATTCGTGGAATTATTTCCGAAGAAATGGAAGCCGTTGGTGGTCAGGAAATTAGTATGACTGCTTTTGCTTCTAAGGAAATGTGGCAAGCTACTGGTCGTTTTGATACGATGGATGTTTTATTTAAACTAGCTGGTTCTGATCAAAAAGAATACGTCTTAAATCCAACTCATGAAGAAGTAGTCACTCCGTTAGCTAAAAAATTTGTTAACTCCTATAAGGATTTACCTTTTTCAGTTTTTCAAATTCAAACTAAATTTAGAAATGAAAAGAGAGCTAAGGCAGGACTCATGCGTGGCCGTGAATTTTTAATGAAAGATTTATATTCATTTCATACTAATCAGGAAGACTTAGACGCTTACTATGAAAAAGTTTTAGTGTCTTATACTAGAATTTTTGAGCGTGTTGGTTTGGGAGATTTAACTTATATGACTTTCGCCTCTGGCGGAACCTTTTCAAAATATTCTCACGAATTTCAAACTCTAACTGATGCGGGTGAAGATATTATTTATACTTGCCCAAAATGTAAGATGGCGATTAATAAAGAAATTATTGAAGACCAAAATACTTGTCCTAAATGTGGTAGCGCAAACTTAATTCAAGAAAAGGCAGTGGAAGTTGGTAATATTTTTAAGCTGGGCACAAAATATTCAGAACCATTTGATTTAAGTTATATGGATGCTAGTGGCGAGAAAAAATTAGTTATCATGGGTTGTTACGGAATTGGTTTGTCT
>Ga0302215_10003199_pt1 | contig 11069 bp, 11 predicted proteins | sample II_Fen_N3_1_FD_194580 | JGI IMG/M metagenome (GOLD analysis project Ga0302215, IMG submission 194580) | Peat permafrost microbial communities from Stordalen Mire near Abisko, Sweden - II_Fen_N3_1 | ecosystem: Environmental > Terrestrial > Soil > Wetlands > Permafrost | place: Sweden: Abisko... | reverse complement strand
ACCCGTAATAATATTGCGACAATTGCAATAACGAGTAGTATGTGAATAACTGCACCTGCGCTGTAAGCGAAAAAGCCAACGGCCCAGAAAATAATAAGGATTACTGCGATAAGATAAAGTAGACCGCCCATTTTGTTAATTTTTAAATTGATAATTATTAAAACCTATTAATTTTGACCTAAAGGAAATGAGACATATACGCTCAAAACTCCGTTTTTTGCATCAGGAGTTGTGTAAGTAGTTCCTGCAAAGGTCCGTTCTTTCCCCACTTTGGTCAATCCGTAGGTATAACGTGCGCCCAGACTGACACCCCCTAAATCGACACCTGCACCGGCTGCAATTCCTGCATCAAACTTGTTGTAATCTTCAGTATTGATCTTTTCATCAAAGTCAACCGAACTTACATTTGATTTGTTTTTCACTTTACCGTTAAGCATATAAGCAACATACGGACCAACATGCAGATTAAAATTATCAGTTACATTTACAACTAACAATACCGGTGCTTCCAGATAATTAAAATTGTATTGGACTGTACCGTTAATAAACGTGCTGTTGTAGGTTGTTTGTGCTCCTTTGGTGGTGTAATACAATTCAGGTTGAATCGAAAAGGTTTTCGTGATTGGTAACTTGGCAAAAAGTCCAAGATTAAAACCGGTAAGCATTTTATTGTCTTCAGCATCCTTTACGTAAAGATTCGAAAAATTTACGCCCCCCTTGATACCGAACGTTTGTGAATTTGTTTTCTGTGCATTAACAGAGGTATTTGCGGCACAAACAAACAGTGATGATACGATAAATAAAATTATAAAATGCTTCATCTGTAAATATTTAAGTGGTTGAAAGAAACGAGCCCTGAATTGTCAGAGCTCGTTTTATTTTCTATGATTTTATCAGGTATTAATGAAATGCAAGGCCTATTGTAGAAACACCGGTAGAAAGGTCAAGGAATAATCCAACCTTATTACTCAAATGATATTCAGTTCCGATGTGCAGATCAAGGAATAAAGGATTGGCAGTACGCAAATCATTATTGCCAATGTACCCGTCATCCCACGAGGTTTTTACAACAGAAAAGCCTAATGAACCTGCAAGATAAAAATCCCAGTCCGAGCCGGCGTTAAGTGCATCATCAAAATAATAGGTTCCCTTGACACCTAATGGAATAACTGTTTCCCTGTAACCATAGTTACCGTCATAATCGTGATATGTAACAAAAGTAGCAAATGGGGCCAATGTGAAATTATTGGCAACACCAAATTCATAGTTGATATTGAATACAGGCAGCGAACGTCCGTAATATCCATAATATCCACCGTATCCGCCTACCCCGATACCTAAGTTCAAGGTGTTACCATGACCATCAGAATAATGTGTGTGCTGTTGAGCTGACAAATTTGTTCCTAATAATGTAAGCAGGAACAGTAATGCAAAAGCTGTTGTTTTCATTTCTTTGAATTTCCTTTAGTTATTTAATATTTATTTGATAATTGTTATTCTTGATATTATTTCCGTTTGTCGTTACCACGACCACGATCGTTTTTATCATTTTTATCATTTCCACGTTTGACATTCCTGTTTTCATTACCACGCCTGTCAAAACTATTGTCGCCACGTCTGTCATTCCTGTTAATCACAGCACCTCTTCCTCTGTTGACCGGATTACTTTGACGATAATCTCTGCCGTTGTTTCCTCTTCCCGGACGCTCACCGATTGTTCTTTGAGCCTGTCCACGGTATCCTCTTGCATATTTGGTTCTGTATTCGCGATGGTTATAGTAAGGGGTATTTCCGTGATAACCATTCATTACTACTTTGTAACCACCGTACAAATCATAGTTTCTGTAGCGGCTGGGAAGATATGATCTGCGGACCCATGACCTGCCTTCGTAATAAATAAACATCGAAGAATTGACATCATAATATGCTTCAACGTCTGGCAAATAATAATACTGTACATCCGAATATCCCGATGGGCCCCATGCAGGCGGATTTCCCAGGTTTAAATGCACCGAAATCTGCGCCTGTGACGCACTTGCGAAAAACAGGACTATTCCTAAGGCAACTAATTTTAAAGCTTTCATTTTATTAAATTAAAATTTGTGATCTCTGTTAATTTCATTGGGACAAAGGTGAGTTCATTACAAACAGAATGCATTACACAATTTTCTAAAAGAGTTACATGATTCACACATTGCTGGCCACCGAGATACAAAAACACCCCGCTCTTATATTGGAGCGAGGTGAAATATTCTTTTATTACCTGAAATAATAACGTTTGAAGATAAAAAAGAGAGCTGTATAATCTATTGATTCAATAACTTAAACAACTCTTTCATGTCAGGAGATAAAATAACTTCAGTTCTGCGGTTTCCGGCACGTCCTTCAGCTGTTTCGTTTGATTGTACAGGGTGAAATTCGCCTCTGCCAGAAGCCGTAATGCGGCTTGAATCAAAACCATTGTCTTTTGTCAAAAAACGGACAATGGATATAGCCCTGGCTGTACTCAGGTCCCAGTTGTCTTTAAAAAGCTGTGTTTTAATTGGAACATTGTCCGTATGACCTTCAATCATCACCGTAATATCTTTGGTGCTGTTTAGCACTTGTGCAAGAGACTTAAGGGCTTCTTTCCCCTTAGGATCTACCACATCGCTTCCCGATTTGAAAAGCAGTTTTTCAGCAAGCGATACATAAACCATTCCGTCTTTCGTATAGACCGAAAGCTCATCAGTTTTATAATTCATCAATGCATCAGCTATAGAATTCTTTAGCTTGGTCATTACATCTTTTTGCGATTGAATCATATCCTGAAGTTTCTTCAACCGTTTTGCCTGATCAGCAATTGTCATTTGCGATTCAGTGGAAAGTGTCTTTAAGTCATTGTTGACCAAAGCATTTTCATTGAGCAGGGATGCCTTCTGATCGTTCAGATTTTTTACTTTATCATTACAATCCTTCAGTTGGCCATGCGTTTTTGTACTGTCAGTCTGCAACATGCTAACTTTGGCTTCAGAAGCCTTGAATTTCCTGGTTGGAACACATGAAGTAAATAACATGGTAATAATCAAGGATGAAAATGCAAGGAAGTGAAATGTTTTTTTCATTGTGACTTTTTAAATGTTTATTATTTTGACAAAGTTGATTCTCTTTGAGCCGGAATGTGTTACACAACTATTAAATTAAATTACATGATTCACACATTGCAACTTCTGACTGATGCCTTCGGTCTCACTTAACTATCTGAACTGAGTAGGCGTTGGGAATTATTTTTTGACCGTGGGTATGTGCATATACTTTCGTAAACTCAGCACCAAAATAGAGGATGATAGCGGAGTAGTAGACCCAAACAAGGATCAAAATGACAGAACCGGCAGCACCGTACACTGAAGCAATGTTATAACGTCCGAGGTAAAATCCGATCGCGAATTTGCCAATCATGAAAAGAATTGCAGTGAATGACGCCCCGATAATGCAATCACGAAATGCTATTTTGCCGTCTGGTAATGTTTTGAATATGATGACAAACAATAGCGTAATGATCACGAATATCACACCCGCATTAATTACATTAAATAAAAATATCGAATCTTCCGGGAACAGGATTGCCAAACGTTTGCTGAGTACATCAATTAAGGAATTCACAACTAATCCTACCAATAATAAAAATCCGACAGAGCCGATCATTGAAAACGACATCAGACGGTTATATAAATACTTTATTAAACCTCGTTTTGGCTTTGCTTTGATTCCCCATATATAATTAATCGAATCCTGTATTTCGGCGAACACTCCTGAAGCACCAATCAGCAAAACAATGATTCCAATTGTTTGGGCAAATGTGTTACTATCTGACAGTTCTATATTTTTTATTGTATTCTGGATTTGCAGCGCTGCATCACTTCCAACAAGACCGTTTATCTGCCCGAAAATCTCCCCTCTTACAGCATCCGCGCCGAAGAATATACCACTAAGAGACATGATAATGATTAATAATGGTGGTAAAGAGAATACCGTGTAATACGACAAGGCCGCACTGAGCTTAATGCCATTGTCGGCGATAAATCCGTTGAAGGTTTCCTTGAGGAGATATCCGATTTTTTTTACTGCACCTGGTATTTGTATCACATTCATATAATTCGTTTAACTTTATTGATATGCCACAGTTCCCGGTTTGCCAATTTCAAAATCCCGCAGACTGAAATCGGAGGTTTGATAGGAGTTTGTTTTAAAAATATTTTGCCCGTTGCCGGGAATTACCGGATAAAATGTAATAGATATCTGAAATGCATTTAAAACAAGGTTCTCGTTTTTAATTAGCACACCCAGCCCTATCATCGAATAAACTTTACTGTTTTTAAACCCTGATGAAGCATTACCCAGCATTCCAAGTGTATAAGTAAGAAAAGGGCCAAAACGGAATCCGATAAAATTCCAGGGGGCATAGGCTTGTGTTTGTACTGTCAATAAAAGCCGCCTGGTGCCTGATAATCCTAAACTATTAAATCCATCCATGCCATAGCCTTCATTAATTGTCAAACTGTCGTACGAAAACCTGTTTAACCCAATTGTAAGCTGTGGTTTTACGAATTGCCTGAACTTCCATTTCCCGATTTCCCGTAATCCGGTAAAATAGATAAGATCAGCAGATAAAACCCCCTGCTCGGCTTTCGATCCGTGAAAGAAAGTTCCATATTCGAGGTTCGATGCCAGGTAACCCCACGAAAAATATTCGCCCAACGAAATTCGGGTTCCCAGGTATAAACGGCCAACATTATTTCGTAGCTGATATCCTCCCGTAATATTGAAAGCCTTTCCAACCGGCACATCTTCGGTAATTCCAAATTTAAAAAGATATTTATCCTGTACATATCTTCGTGCTGAGATGCCAACACTGGCAAGGTAAAAATCCTCATCCGAAAACATATGCAGCGGGTCAATCAGTTCAGTCGGTTTCTCAAGATAACGGATCCGAAGAAACCGTGCGGCTGATATAAAATTGGTTGTACGAGTATATTCCGTATTCCCCGAATATAACCGGATCGCATTTCCTCCCCAAAAATCCTGCACATTAAACTTAAAGCGCTGAGGAACAAAGAGCAGATTTTCAGACCGTATGGAATCTGCACGAAATTGCTGAGTAAAATAAGCACCTGCAGCCCATTTTGCAAAGGGTGAAAAAAACGGACGGTCAAAGGATAAACCTCTAGTGTAATTCTTACCTCCCAGGATATCAAAGTGGATATTTGTACGGATGTAAGTATTTCTGATATTCGGAATGGTATAATTTGTATTCAGATAATTAGAATGCTTGGTATAGTTCCGGGTATATATATTTTGAAATTCATGCCCCAGGCCCATAAAGTTTTTATCTGCCAAATCAATCGTGATACCCGAGGTGGAAGCAGAACCGCCGGGAATAATGCTCCAGATATCCAATACCCGAATAAAAATATCAACAGAGTCCGATTTTACAGCCGTCGCTTTCACGTAAAATGAAACATCGCGGATATATTCCCTGGTACGTACCAGTCGCTCAGATTCTCTGACAAGCAACGAATCGAATACCTGGTTTTGACTGATCAACAGCAAATTCCGGATAGCAATCGGCAGAGATTTTATATGCAGGTTGTTACCGGTTTTTGTTATAAAATTTTGTGGCGCCTCTATTGTATCAGCAATTGAATAGCCAAACGGATCAAGTGTTTCTATATTAATATGACGAATCGTTTTCCCTTCAAAGGCACTGTATGGCTTATAAATAAGTCGCTTATGTGCTTTGCTTGAAGATCTTCCGGCTCTAGCAGGTTTGAAGAATACGCCATACATCAACTGCGTAAACTTGCTACGTTTAGAATAGTCTTCAATTTTCTTATAAACAAGGGTTGAATCTTTTTTGATATGAGCTTGCTGAGCAATTGCAAAATCGCTTATTAAATTCGTAACAAACAAAAACAGGATAATTATTTTGAACCACTTTCCCATCTGCCATTTTTGTAAAGTTTGATGCTGCCCTTTTGAAATTGGATTGTTTTGCTGTATCACAAAATGATTCTCTACTTTAAAATTACGCCTGTGGGATGAACGAAGTGTGGTAATGGTTAAATTCTTCGGGTTGTTCAAGATTCGACAGATAACCTGACCATTCATTATTATGAAATACCGTATTTACGATACTTCTGTTCAAAAACTCTGCATGAGTCATCGGAGTGATATTGTCTTCTTCACCACAAAGGATAAGTATTGGAATAAGTATTTCATTCAATGTTGAACACACTTCCGGGCGCTGTGCGAGGGCACCTAAAGTTGGTGTTATTTTTATGGATGATGTTGTGAGAATGATTTCTCTTATGTTTTCAACCAGCTCTTTTTTAGCGTCCGGTGAATCGGGGCAAAAAATATTATTGACAAACGATTCATCAAAATTTGTTAATCCTTCAGCATTAATTTGATCGATCGTTTTAAACCGTTTTTCTTCCCCGGCAAATGAATTGGAAATACATTGCATATCACTTAATATGACAGCCTCAAATCTTTCAGAATAGCGGCTTACTGCATTCAATAAAATATATCCGCCCAATGATAATCCACACGCAACAGCTTTTTCAATCTGTAAAACATCCATGAGCTCAATTAAATCATCAACAAATAAACTGATACTGACATTATCTTCCCCGGCGGTAGATTTGCCAAAACCCCGAATATCGTAGGCAAGCACCCGATGCGTGTGTTTTAGAAACTCCATTTGTGGCCGTTCAGATGATTTGTCGAAAGGAAATCCATGAATAAATATGATTGGGATAGCGCAGGGTCCAAAATCATCACAACAAATTGTAACCCCTTTGAAATTTATATTTGTATCTATCCCTTTTGGCTGAATCGCTTCCATAATGGTTGTATATATTTTACATCCAGGCCGTAATTATTTCTTTTTTTCTGCAGCTTTCTCTTCTGCTGCTTTTGCTTTCTTCTTAAAATATCCCCTGAAGAGGAAATTATGCTTGGCCGCTTCCATGTTTTCTCCTAACCCTTTTGAACTCTTTTTAAGATTCACAATCGTCTGGTTCAGATTCTCAGCAATTGTCGTATCCTGAATCAATTTCCCAAGTGTTCCGTTTCCACCGTTAATTTTAATCATCACCTCAGCAAGTTGCTGAGTAATAATTTCAACATTACCGGCTGTCACCTTCAGACTTGCCATAATTGCATCGGTTTCGACCGGTTCTTTTGACTCAAGCTGCTGACCTGATACCGCCTGGGGAGCCTCGGCGCTTCCCTGGGTAATGGTTATAACCCTGTCGCCCATCAATCCTTCCGAACCAATCGCAACTTCACAGTCCGTCTTGATAAACTGCTGAACCTCTTTTTTAATCATCATGGTTACTTTAACAGTCGAATCGTTGACAATTCTGATATTGTCAACTGTACCTACATTTATTCCCGAAAAACGAATATTGTTTCCAACCTGTAATCCGCTTACATTGTAGAATGTTGAATTAAGGGAATATACCGGATTAAACAGGTTCTTTTGTTTTCCGATAATAAATATTGCAAATACAAAGAGGGCCAGTCCACCGAAAACAAAGAGCCCTAACCGTATTTTAAATTTTTCTGAATGCGTTTCCATTTCTTATGGTATAATTTTGATATTGTGTTCTATTTCGATTTGTTCACTCATCATGAAACATCCCTGAGGATATTTACTTGAAAAATGATTTGATTAACGGGTCATCTGACTTTTCAAATTCTTCCAGTTGCCCCTCCAGATAAACTTCTCCCTCCTGGATCATAATAATCCGGTTGGCCGTGCTGCGGGCACATTCTATATCATGTGTAATTATGATAGAAGATGTTTTATATTTTTTCTGAACATCATTGATCAGCAAACTGATTTCATCGGATGTTACCGGGTCAAGCCCTGTTGTGGGTTCATCGTATAGCATGATCAACGGATCAACAACAATTGTTCGTGCCAGGCTGATCCGCTTACGCATACCGCCGGATAACTGGGATGGCATTTTGTTTAATGCGTCTGAAAGTCCTACATTCTCAAGAACCTCGGCTATTTTTTGATCTATCTCTTTTTGACCAAGATTCTTCCTGATCCTTCGCAAAGGAAATTCCAGGTTTTGCTTAACAGTCATGGAATCGTAGAGTGCCCCGCTCTGAAACAGAAAACCTATTTTCTTTCTCAGTTCGCTCAAGCCATCACGGCTTAAGTCGTTTACATTTTCACCAAGTACATTAATTACTCCGCCACTTGATTTTAATAAACCAACAATACACTTTATCAACACCGATTTTCCGGAGCCCGATTTCCCAAGCACAACCAGGTTTTCGCCATTAAAAAGCTGTAACGATATATTTTTTAATACCTCCTGTTTACCAAAGGAGATTTTGAGATTACTGATTTCGATAACCGGCTCTTTGCTTCCGGCTTTTGAAGATACCTTCTTGATTGATTCTGTTTCAGTTGTGTTCATAACATATCTGTAATTTGAACTGCAATAACATCCACAATCAGTACCAGGAGCGATCCCAATACAACTGCTGAATTTGCAGCAATTCCTACACTTTCGGTCCCGCGACCGGCATTGTATCCTTTATAACAACCCACAAAGCCAATCACAGCTCCGAAGAAAACTGATTTAATGACAGATGGCAGAAAATCAATAAAATCAATATGGCTAAATGCCTGCGAGAAAAACAAGGAGAGCGTTACGTCGCCCTTTATATTTATTCCTCCCCAGCTTCCTATTATTCCAAGTGCATCGGCATACAGGATAAGCAAGGGGATCATCAGTGTTGCTGCCAAAACTCTTGTGACAACCAAAAAGCGAATGGGATTGGTGGAGGATACCTCCATTGCTTCAATTTGCTCCGTTACTTTCATCGATCCCAGTTCAGCACCCATGCCTGAACCAATTTTACCTGCACAAATCAATGCAGTAATCACAGGTCCCATTTCTCTGATAAGTGATACTGCCACCATTCCGGGAAGCATTGCATCTGCCCCGAATTTCGCAAGCGAAGGACGCGACTGAATTGTAAGCACCAGCCCCATTATGATACCGGTGACAGAAATAAGCGGCAATGTTTTATACCCGATTTGAAAACACTGGCGTAGAAATTCCTTCAATTCAAAATCGCGCGAAAATGTTTCTTTTATTGTAGCAGCTATAAACAACAAAACATCTGCAAAATCGGTCAGAAAGTTACCGGCCTCTTCCGTTTTTGTAATCGTTTTTTCGCTTATGTGGATAGTCCACTCCCTCGCTTTATGAAGGTTGGGGACTATTTTTATTTTGGGAATTATTTTTTTCATCATTAGAAAATTTGTTCTTTATTGCCCGATGGAACACTCTTATTTTCTTCCTGAAAGTTGCGAAAACAAGAATCATGGGTGTCTCATAACTAGACAATTGATTCAAAGCCGAATCGTATTAGTTTAAAAAGTCATCGTTCAGCAAATGCCGATTAACGATGACTTTAAAAAAAAACAGTTGACTAAAGTCCTTCGATCAGCTTACGCAATTCCTCTTTTGTCTTACCCAGTTTGACCTGAAGTCTTCCGAACATTTCGTCTTTCTTGCCCTCACTAAACATGAGGTCATTGTCTGTCAGGATGGCAAATTGCTGTTTTAGCTTGCCTTTTTGCTCATTCCAGTTTCCTTTTAATTCTGTTGTGTTCATTTTTATCGATTTTATTCGTGAAAAATTTCAATACAAAGATGTCTCACACATTGTTAAAAAACGTTACACAATTTCCATAAAGAGTTACAACATTCACACATTCAGTTTTTACGGCTTAAATAACAAAAAGAGAGGCCGCCAAATGGCAGCCTCTCATCACTTTTATCAAAAATTTCGACCGTAAAAAGGTGAAATTTTACACTTATTCGACTACTATAATTTCTGTCCGGCGGTTAACTGCATGTTCTGCTTTGGTACATTTCACACCATCAGCACATTTATTAACCAGCTGCGTTTCACCGTATGCATTTGCGCTTACCCTCGAAGCAACAATCCCTTTTCCGGCCAGGTAATCAATTACTGATTTACCACGCTTTTCCGAAAGTTTCATGTTGTAGGTTTCTGGCCCCCTTGAGTCAGTATGCGACTTCACTTCTATTTTAACTGTCGGGTATTCATTCATCCCTTTGGCTAATATATCAAGATCAGCAGTGGCGCGGTCATCAAGATTCCATTTGTCAAATTCGAAATATACCTTGTAGACATTTCCAATGATAGCCGGTTTGACCACAACAACGGGTTCTGGTTTTGGCTCCGGTTTCGGTTCTGCTTTCACAACGGCTTCGGGTATCGGCGCCTCAACAATTGGTGCGGGTATTTTATGACCGCGTCCAAATTTAAGTGCAACACCTGCCCTGAGCGTAGTTACATTCAATGATTCGATCGTCCGTGGATCCTGTCCGTAATATGGCTGGAAAGAAACAAAAGGAGAAATTACAAATTGTGTATGCTTTTTCTGCGATGAAAGGAAGATGTCGTATCCTGCACCGATTTGCATCGAGATCAGGTTATCGTTTACATTGCTTAAATCGCCTTTTACATCAGCAGGAGCTACCTGTCCGACAGCATCGGGATTCACACCCTGTTTGTAGGTGAATGACTTGTTCATATTGAATGCAAAGCGGGGACCACCATACAAATAGAAATTCGATTTGAAGGGGGCGAAGCGCAGACTTGGTTCAACTGTAAAATAACTCAGGTCGGTAGATAAATCGGCTGGACAGTTACATGGTGTGGTTACCTGTTTGAATACTCCGCTGCGGTTATCATATCCCAACTGAAGCATGGCACCAAACCGTGTATCGGGGCGATGAAACTCAATAAGGGGAGCAACATAAAGTCCGACACCAAACCCATCGTGAAATGCTGTAGGAGCAGATTTATCTGCATTCAGTTCCTGTGTGGTACCACGGTAGAAATTAAAGTTTCCACCTGCTGCTGCACCAAAATACCATGACGGCCTGGTGTACTGAACCTCTTGTGCCTGAAGCGATGACTGAATACCGGTTAATATCAAAGCTCCTCCGATTAGTCCTTTT
>Ga0302215_10003198_pt1 | contig 11069 bp, 11 predicted proteins | sample II_Fen_N3_1_FD_194580 | JGI IMG/M metagenome (GOLD analysis project Ga0302215, IMG submission 194580) | Peat permafrost microbial communities from Stordalen Mire near Abisko, Sweden - II_Fen_N3_1 | ecosystem: Environmental > Terrestrial > Soil > Wetlands > Permafrost | place: Sweden: Abisko... | reverse complement strand
TAAATCGACTTTTTTGCTTTGATTTGCTTCCAACTGATATTATCACATTAAATGAAATAAGAATAGAATATACTGGTTGGTCAGATTTTCCTGATTATAAACCTATAACACATCACTTGAATTTAAATGATTTTTCAAAAGAACAATTTGTCTCTCGTTGTAAAAAGCTCTATATTCTACTTGGTGAAAATCTAAGAGAAAAAACATTGCGGAAAATTGTAGATTATTTAGGATTTTCAACAACAGAGACTAAGAATCTTAGAAGTTTAAAGCTACTTGAGCTTATCATTAAATATTTAAGTGTAGCACACGAAAGTGGGCTAAATTCAACTGTCCATAAAGAAACTATAATAGAAAGGGTCACAGAATTAAAAGAGTTCAATGCTTTTTTAGAACTATTTGCATTAAATGACATCAGACAATTAGATGCTCATAAAGGAGATAATACTAATATGAAATTCAATAATGCTCTAAAAAGTTTTGAAATTCAACCGAATTCAATATCAAATAACTATGCAAATGCTTGTAAACAAGTTTATGACAGTTTGGATGGTATGTTTTTAGATATAAATATTTTTCTTTCAGAATACAATGCCTAACAACAACCAAATAAATCATCTTTCAAACTCAAAGCGGTCAGGTTTCACCTGATAGTTTATTACGGGCAGCTCCATCGGGGCAACCACCGGCAGGCAAAAACCCTCACCCCTCGTAACTCAGGGTTTGCACAGTCTTTTTGCCTGCCTCCGCACAATCAACCCTTCTGTTGTTTTTTTTCTGTCACACTTTTTGCAAAAGGCAAAAAAGAAATCAGGCACTCCAACCACCACCACCGTGCCTGAAATGTGCCAGAAAAAAACAACCCCAAGCTATTATACATAACATGTAGTTATATTCGAGCCCTTGCCTGACGGCAAATCAATAGGGCTAAATATAACCTAATTATGTATAATAGCCGCACAAGATCAACGCTTTTGCCCCGCTCCGCTGCCCGAAGAACCTCAAGAGTTCCCCACCACCCATCAGATGTGCAGAAAATAAAAAACATGAAGTTATTTGGTTGTCCATGTGCTTGCAGTATATGTTTTCCATTTTCGCTCCATTCCGTTCCAGGAGCTGCGTTCGTTCCTCACGCTGACCCCTGATACTTCATTCCACTTTCATTCCAATCATACACTTCAGCACCCCGCAGCTTCGGGAAATACTCATTTCCATTTCGCAAGCTTCATTCATTCCGTTTTTCCCAAGCCCTTTTCCCGCGCATTCCCAATGGTATATTTTTCATTTCTGCGACGAGTTAGCCCCATTAATCGCCTGAAGGCAGAGCGGAAAGTAATTACACCTTATAGGTGAGTTGTTGTGCGTTCCGCATATATAAAAGCCACAATAAGACCCCACCACCCATTAGTTGTGCAGAAAATAATACATATCGAGTTGATTATCCATGTGCTTGCGGTACATGCACTCATTCAAGCCCATTACATTTCAGGAACTACGTTCGTTCCTCACTCCGAACCCTTACATTTCATTCCGCTTTCATTTCATGCATTCACCTCAGCACCGCACAGCTTCGGTAGTCTCCTTCCTTTCCATTTCGCAAGCTCCATTCATACATTCAGTTACTACCCAAACTCTTTTCTCACGCATTTCCAGCGGTATGTTTTCATTTTCTGTGGCGAGTTAGCCCCGTAATACAATATTCTAAGCTTGGCTACATTCAATACAAAATTATTCTTACATAATAAATAATGGGGCTGTAAGTTTTAACTTACAGCCCCATGGTTAGTAAACTATTTTTCTTTAGTTACGCCTTTGAATGGTTTGCCATCCGACTTCACATCCATAAACTTTCCTGTATTAGAATCACGTTTAACCCATGTTTCTGTTTTAGGATTGAATGTTTGTGTCCTCTCTCTAACAGCTCCATTGCGGTGTCCGTCACCGACTTTTCCATTTGTTGCCATATTTTATAATTTTTTTGCGTTTAAAACTTTAAGAATAACTGTATTTTTTCCATGGAATTCTTGATATACTAACATTTGCGAGAAACTTGACAATGTCAGGTCGACCTAAATATGTTGGTATTCCTCTCGAATCTTGTGCCATTAAAATAATTGGCACTCCTGGAAAAACCGGTTGAAAACCGCGTCTTGCATTTTCACTTTCGTTCGAGTTGTCAAGTATATGAGGCTTAACAATTACGACTGCAAAAGTGACTCCTTGTTCTTTTATAAGAGCTCCTTCAAATTGCATTTTAATAATATTTTTTATTATAAACTAACACCCAGATACATAACGGAGTTTGGGTAGACAGCCGATAGGAGAGAATAATATTGAAATTGAATAAAATGCATCGAAAGTCAAAATAAACATATATCTTTGCAGCTCGTTGAATAATTTCAATAAATGTGGAATGCCAAGGGTTACTAGCCCTGTTAAGCTCCTACAGCTTTAATACATTCCCTAATTAATGCCTTGAGAGTTACAGCTTTCAGGGCATTGTTTTTTGTTTCTTTAGTATAATTATGAGTTTAATCTGATTCGTACTTCTTCTTTTATTTTCACATTGCTATGTATAAAACTAAAATTATCAAGCATTTGTACAACTTCGTTGTATATATTTCCTCTCTTTTTTGTGTCTTTTATTGTGACTACAAGGCAGAAATCTTGGCTTGGTGTTCGATCCTCTAAGTCACATTTTTCTTCAATGAAATGACGGTATAAACCTTCAACTTTCAGATACCAGTTTTTTGGAGCTTTTAAGAATTTTTCTTTGTTGCTTTCAGTGAATTCATCAAAGTTCACACTCCACTTTTTGATTGGTTGAAACTTATCCCCATATGTGACCAGCATTCTTTCTGTTGCAAATGGGGTGTCCAAATCAGTTGATGCCTTTTTACTATAATTTGTCATTGCTAATATGTTCTGTCTACCATCTGCACCAATCGGGTTTTTAATCAATGGATTGGTCATGTCTCTTTCGACTTTATCATCATATGTTCCAACCTTCACATCTATATTCGATTGACAATACTCTGCTCCTTGTGAAGCTTCTAAGATTGGAGATGTTACAAGTGTTACGGTCATTTCTCCATAAAAATAGCCATCAGCATCAACCATACTCTGCGGAAAGGGGAAATCTAAAATATCTATAAAATGTCCTTTTTCTAAAGTGTCTTGTAGTATTAATGTTATTTCGTTTGGTTCATTATAAAGAATATCTTTGATATTGGACGGAAGCCCAAATCCAGCATATTTAATTTTATCCGCTATTGACATTTTCATTTCTTCTGGATATTTTGCAGAATGGATTACTAAAGCCTTAAGCAATGTTGGATTAAACGATTCGTTTAGCATAGAATCGAGTCCTGAAGCAATTGCAGAAATACGTGGGGTAGAAAAACTAGTGCCTACATTACCAGAAAGACTACCATCAATCGAAAATGATTTTACAGTGTTCATGACAACTGCATTTGCTGCATCAAGTCCTACATTACCACCTATATGTACTAAGTCTGGCTTTATTAAATGAGCTGGTCCACGTCCAATTCTGGAAAAAGGCGAAGGATTGAGCTTGTCTGCAAAATCTGTATCGTTTTTATCATTAGTCAAAGATCCTACTACAAGTCCACGTACTGTATCTGCTGATTTTGCTATCCGGCTGACCGGAGCATTTAGTTTGAAGTTTGAGCAGTTTCCTGCTGATTTACAAATCAGCACATTATTTTGTTCTTGTATATCATCTAATGCATTTGCAAAATCGGAGAATTCATACAAATCTGCTTCTCTGCTCGTTCCCAATGACAAATTCCATATTTTTACATCATTGTTCCTGCTTACCGCATCCCATATTTGATCAATCAACTCATCTTCTGTGACTTTTTGTTTTTTCAGGTCGGGCATAACTATGGCCTCTAATAATTTACAGCCCTGAAAACCGGTATAATCTTCACCTTCCAGTTCATCACCGTAAACCAACACTCCTGCGACAAAAGTCCCATGACTCTTATTTGTGTCTGTTTCGTGATAATAAGTTATATTTTCGCTATGCATCCATGGTTTAAGATGTGGTATGTCAGCTATACCTGTATCCAAAACTCCAACGATTGGGTATTCTACACCTGCTTTAGGATATTTTATTGGAATTGTATTTTCTTCTGCAATTCCATCCGTTGTTATGTCGTATATTGGCATTTCAGTCACTAACTGCAAACCCTCGAATTCTCGAAGCTCGTCGAAAGCATCTGAAGTTATACCATTTATTCTGTAAATATTCAAATCACCTGAATATGACGCACTTTTATAGTCTAATTTGTTTCTTTTACAAAACCTATCAAACTCATTATTTACAGTTTTGTTCAATGAGTTATCTCCGTAATTAAACAACTTTACTTTCAATATAGTGTCTTCATTTGGATCTACATTGACTTGTGGTCTAAATTCCTCAATACCTGTAATTGCAGAAATACCCACTATTGTTGAGTGTGTAGGAAATTGTTTGTCAGCATTGGATATTTTTTCATAAATCTTTCGTAAATCATCTTGGTTATCAATCTTAACTAAAACTTCATCTTCTCCATTAACTCCAATTGTGTTGAGTTTACTTCCAACATTAAATAGATTACCGATTTCCCTACGATACGTTTTTGCTAATGCATCACTATTGATTTTAAGCGTTACTACCGATGGAACATAGTTGTTTCTATTTACTTTTTCTGCTAGTGATTCGGATACAATTCCTAAAACCTCTCGAATATAAATAGATTTGGCACCTACTTGCTCGGGGTCTAACCATTTTGGCATGTTTTTGGCACCTCCACCTTCAGTGTCTTGTTCGTCTTTCTGTCTTTTTTGAAAGAATTTAATGGGAAGATTTTTTTCACTCATAATTTACGATTGTTTGTTTAGATAATTTCTTATTTGTCTGATTGAAACATTCATTCTATCTGCAATTGCTAATTGAGGTATTCCATTGTCATTTAGAAACTCCACTAATTTTTCTACTGTTTGATTTCCATGGTGATTAAATTCAAATAATTCAACCAGTACATCTTCATAAAGTAAGGCGGCTCTGTTATTGATGACTGTTTGAACCTTGGCGTTGTTTATTATTGTTCTAATGTCCGACGGCGATTTTTCAGTAAATAGTTTGGCCAACTTGTCAAGTCTCTTTTCATCAGTATTGAACTCAGTTTCAAAATCACTCGTAAAAGTCTTTATTAGTTCAATAATCTCACCTTCTTGAGGTAATCCAATTTCAATTACCGTATTAAAACGTCTCCAAATGGCTTTGTCCAGAAGTTCTGGGTGATTTGTTGCAGCAATAAGGATGTTTTGTTTTGCAAACGAATCTATATTCTGTAACAAGCTGTTTATTACTCGTTTTAGTTCGCCTAATTCATATTGGTCATCACGTGCTTTTGCTATTGCATCAAATTCATCCAGAAATAAGATGCAGGGCTTATTATCCGCAAATTCAAATATCTTTCGTATATTTTTGGCGGTGTTTCCCAATAATGATGATACTATTGCATCAAATCTTGCAATAACCAATGGAAGACCTGTCTGTTCCGAAATATACTTGGCCACAGTTGTTTTCCCACAACCGGGATTACCATATAGTAATAGTGAGTTCGAAAGCTCAACTCCTTTTTGCAGCAGTTGGCTCTGATGATTCACAACGTTGATAAAATCAGCAATTTTATTGTCAATTAATTTTGGTAGCACAACAGCAGTATTTTCAGTTGATGGTATAACTACATCTACAATTCCCAGCCTGCTCTCTTGGTCTACGGGTGTTGTTAGTAGTTCATCCATCGTTATGGTAGTTGCCTGTCTCTTTTCTATTGCTTTGAAAATCATTTTTGACATTCTTTCATCGCCATCTTTCTCCACTTTTTCTGCCAGTAACTTAGCGTAGTTGTATACCTTCTTAGGATCTTTTGCTAGTCCGCCTTCAATAATTCGTAATATTTCCGTGTACATAGTTGCTCTTTTGATTGTTTTCGCGCTGCAAATATAATGTATTTCGTAATACAAAACAATATTTTCGTAATATATTTATCATATTTCGTAATAATTATGTCAAGTGCCGTAATATATTCGATTTATTGAAATGTGAATCTATATTTTCGTAAATGTAACAATTTACTACATAATGTTTTGAATTATTTTCTGTCGATAAATTCAAAAGACAAATACAACAAGGATTTTTTGAGTAAAATATTTACCGACAAAAAAAATAAAAAATCTAGCAAAGATAAGGCGGCCAACACAAAACCAAGCTTTGGGCAGTAAAGGTCAAGCCCTCCTGGTTTTTGCCATAATCTCCACACTTCGCTACGCTCAAGTCGTATTTTGGCATATAAACCTTGACAGCCCAATCCGTCCGCCTAAAGAGATGGCTATATTTTTCTTTTTTTTCTTCTTCTTTTTTTTCTTTCTCTTTTCTGGGGGTAAAAATTATTTACGGGCGCAGCAGCTTTTAGTTTTTACCATTTAATCCCCCCCCCAGTTTATGAGCACTTTCAACATTAAATCACACCGTCAGGGCGTTGTCTATTCAATGCCTCATTTCTTCATTTTAAACAAAGGAAATAATAGCGGAAAGCCGCTTGTAGCTTCCTGTCCTAATTGTTTCGTAATTCAATTTAAATGCGAAAAGGAAAAAGAACAAATCTACTGGCTGTCATATAGCTTGTGGCAGTTTAAAGCTTTTTATCCGTTGTTGCGGGGTTCGGTCATTCCGTTTGTAGTGCTCAGGGATGTAAAGTCCTGCCTTTTGGCTGGTTTAAATAGGGTGGATGAAAATCCGGCTCAGTTTGAAAAAGCCGTGGCAGCTCTCCGCAGCTTGGAAGCTATGGAAAAGCAATACAAACAAAACCTACTTTTAATCGCCAATGCAAAGCGTATGCTGTTTTATAAGTACATTTCATAAGGGTTCATTCTCGCTTTAGTTAGTTTTGGCGGTAAAACGAGAATAACTTTTTTCGGGCTCGATGGGACGGCCCAAAAAGTTATTTCCCGTTTTCCGAGTGATGGGTGCAAATAATCAAACTAGAACAAAAAAAAGCCTCCCGGTCTTGGGAGGCTTCACTACTACAAAAGGTTATCTCACTGGAAAAATAGTAGTTTTTAGCGGTTTCTCCGCCTGAAATAATTTTTCAAAACCATTGAAACAATAAAACTCACAACAGCGCCCACGACGGCAAGAATAATAGTCCTGACCAGATCTTCTATAAACACGTTGCTAAACACTGATAGCAACATACCGCCGCAAGTACCGGCATACACTTGGCCGTCGCTGTTTGTTTCAAGGAGTTTCATTTTCTGTTGTTTTTGAATTGGTTGTATCAACTGCCGTTTGACTAACAGCCGTAACCACACCACCTGCTAAAGCTACATATCCGGCTGCGGCTACCAGTCCTGCTGGAAGTGCAATTGGTGAAGCCAAAATTGCTCCGCCTAAGGCTGCCAATGCCAAACCAATTGTACGCAATGTTTTGAAGAACTTCGGAGTTGGAGCTTTTACCCGTTCAACAACACTCATGTCATTCGGGTTAATCGTTGTATTATTTTGCTCTGTTGCCATGAATTTTGAATTAAAATTTTAGTATAACATGAAAAAATTAGAGAATCTGAAAGTTGCTTTTTCAAGTTCCCCTCTCCGCACGGAGAGGGGTTAGGGGTGAGGTGTCTTACTCTACACTAACAATAGCCAACACATTGTACGCGTTGTTATTCAGTGAATAATCAGCATTGTTCACCGATTGAACAAAGTCAATCGACAAAAGGATAAAATGTGTCCCCTCAATCGCAGGTACAGTTGCTGGCTTCAACGATACAGCCTGAGCTTCAGCACCGACCGCAAGGCGAACTGGTGCAGAAACAATCATTTCTGATTCCCCGGTCAAAAAGTTGATGCTGGCAAAACCACTTTTCAGAATGATATGAGATGCCCCGCTAGGCAAACTAATATTTTTTTGTGGGGTTAGAGCCGCAATTTTAATTTCACCGGTTACACTGTCCACTTCAATTGCTTTGTACAAAACGGTGCCGAGAGCTGCATTTACATTGAAGTTGAACCCAATCAATAAAGCTTTAGCTTCGTCTTTGGCCATCCCTTCACCAACATGGCGTTCACCCCTGGCGTTAGCCTCATCCATGTTTTTGATCTGCGCCATAATTTGTGTAAGCCGTGCGGTTACACGTCCATCCGATGCATCTTTGCCTAATACCCGAACGGCATCACGCAATAACTTTCCTGACGAGGCCGAATTACCAAACTCAGCACCATTTTCACGGGTTCGGGCAAATCCAGGATCATTAGCGATTCGGGAAGCGTCCACACCACCTTTTTCACGGGCAAGATAACCATCTTTAGACTTGTAGAAAGAAATTCCACCAATGGTTCCCTGCAATTTTAGAATACTTTTTTGTCGTGCCATAATACTATGTTTTTAAAATTATACGGACAAAATTATATTCACTATTATCATTTTCGAACACAGGCACTTCCGCCTTTGACTATCCTTTCCGTTTTTTCCTAAATGGACATAGTTGAGTATACATAAAATTTGTATTTTTGTACAAAATAGTGAGAGAAATGGAAGTAAAACGCATTTGTATCTATCCGAAAGATATCCAACGAATCACTGGAAAGAGTGAACGTTACGGAAGGTTGTTGCTTGCTAAGATAAAAGAACGCAACGAAAAAGAAGAACACCAGTTCGTAACTGTTGACGAATTCTGCCGATACACCGGATTGAAAATTGATCAGGTTGCCCCGTTTATTGCGGGTTAGTTCCTCATGTAAGGATGAAGTATGGATAAAGCATACTAACGCCCTACATAGTGTATGAAAAAAAGCCGTATTGGTGCAACAATACAGCTTTCATTCAAAATCCCTCGAAATTCTCTCTATTCTTCCTTTTGAATAAACCCGATCGGATTTCTCGGTTTATTTTCCAATTCTTTTTGGCTTGCCAGCTCCGTCAGCGCCTGATAAATATCATTAAATTGCATATTAGTATCTACCATAAACTCTTCTAGCTTACGGTTTATTTCCACATAACCGAGCGCATATTGGCGCAGAATAACAAATGCCCGGATAATTTGGACATTCACCTCAATTGCTTTTTCACTTCGTAATACACTCGAAAGCATGGCTACTCCTTGCTCTGTGAATACTGTAGGGTTCACAGAACTATGTTTTAGGCTTTCAGGGAACTGGTCACAGATTGTGACCAGTTCATTCCATTCTTGTTTTGTAAGCTCAAACATAAAGTCGGGTGGGAAGCGATTGACATTTCGCTTTACGGCTTGCTTCAGTACTTTGGTTTTTACCTCATACATTTCCGCTAGGTCAAAGTCCAGCATAACACGAAGTCCTCTGACCTCGAAAATTTTGTTTTGGATTAGTTGTAGTTCCATAAAAAATGATTGTTGATTTATAATTGGAAGGCGCTTTCAATTTCCTTAAGTTTCCCTGAAAGAATACCCATATCAAGACCGATTTTATTATCCGTTATCCGGGCATAAATCTGAGTGGTTTTGATATTTGTATGTCCCAGCATTTTTGATACAGTCTCAATGGGTACGCCCTGCGACAGTGTGATCGTGGTCGCGAAGGTATGTCTGGCCAAATGGAAAGTCAGATTTTTTTTAATTTCGCACAAGTCACCTATTTCTTTTAAATAAGCGTTCATTTTTTGATTACTTGACATAGGTAAGATTTTCCCTTCAGGAAGTTTCCCTTTGTATTTCTCCAAAATCATTCTGGGAACTTCAAGCAGAGGAATATTTGAGTTTACATCCGTTTTCTGGCGTTTAGTCATAATCCATAGATTGTCGTCAAACGAGGTGCGGATATTGCTTTCTTTCAGGTTATAAACGTCAATATAAGCCAGTCCAGTGAAGCAGGAAAAGATAAAAATATCACGTACATGTTCAAGTCTTGGTATCTCAATCTTTTTCTTAAAAATTAATTCAAGCTCTTCTTTTGTCAAGTACCCGCGATCCACTTTACTTATTCGAATCTTATAATTTACAAAAGGATCGTGAAGAAGCCAACCGTTATTACGTGCAATCAGGATAATTCGTTTGAAGAACTGCATAAACTTGGCAGTAGTATTAGCCTGACAATGACAGTCTACCATAAGAAAAGTTTCAAAGTCAGAGATAAACATGTGGTTTATTTCAGCAAAAGGAATGTCGGATAAATTATATTTTTTCCGGAGAAAGCTAGTTGTGTGTTTAAGTGTTACCTCATATTTTTGATAAGTAGCCTTAGATTTATTTATTCCGATAAGGCTTTTTACATCTTCATTATGTTTCTTGAATAATTCAAGCAACGTATGGTGTTTTGTATTGATCCCCAGAAAAATATTCTTGACTTTCTCTGCGGTCACTGATTGCATTCTTTCGAGTTCCTGATGGTAGATTCTGTTTAAAACCGATTTTGTGTTATCGATCAGACCATTGATTTCAAGCGCTTTTGCACTTCTGCCAATCATTTTTCCCAATTTCACATCCCAATAGCCAGGATCAATGTCTGTTTTCATACTAAAACGGGTTTCATTTCCGTCAACGGTGATGCGGCACATGAGAGGTATGTTTCCGTTTTTTTTCTGTTTGTCTCTTTTCAGAAAGAAGAGTACGTTGAATGTTGTTTTCATAATCTCAAAATTGAATTACAAAGTTAGACTTAATAAATTGTTTATGAGAGTTATGCAGAGTGCCAATGTCGGACAGGAAAGTGCCTATTTCGGACAAATCGTACCCCTTTAGGGGAAAGTAAGAAAGGGGTATGAATTAGGAAAGAAAGTAGGTCGAATTTTGTCTTTTTTCTGTCCTTTACGAGGAAACGTATAACAACGAAAAAACCCTACAAATCACTGAATTTGTAGGGTTTTACGCTTTTTTGTCGCTAAATGTCTTAGCTGTTTTGCGGAGAGAGAGGGATTCAAACCCCCGGTACCTTGCAGTACGGCGGTTTTCAAGACCGCTGCAATCGATCACTCTGCCATCTCTCCAGAGTGTGTCCTTTTTCTTAAGACGGTGCAAAGATA
>Ga0302215_10003195_pt1 | contig 11081 bp, 7 predicted proteins | sample II_Fen_N3_1_FD_194580 | JGI IMG/M metagenome (GOLD analysis project Ga0302215, IMG submission 194580) | Peat permafrost microbial communities from Stordalen Mire near Abisko, Sweden - II_Fen_N3_1 | ecosystem: Environmental > Terrestrial > Soil > Wetlands > Permafrost | place: Sweden: Abisko... | reverse complement strand
CTTTAAGTTTATATGCTTACATCCAAATACATGGCAACTCCAGTGGATTTTCAATGAAAGAATATTCTTATTTTCTGTTATTAACAGGTATTTTCTTTTGTATCAAATCACTGCTCATCGATCTGCTAGGCTATGTCTTTTTCGACACAAAAAGCTTGAAAATTGCAAAGACTAGTTATTTCAATGTTATTTCTTTTTTGGGAATACTATTATTTCCATTACTCATTATACATATCTATGTGCCTGATTTTTTGCTTGGTGCAACAGAGATAATAAGCCTTATTGTATGCTTAATTGGATGTATATTAGTAATAATTAAACTATTTCAGATATTTTCGCATAAAATAGTAGCTTCTTTTTACATAATGTTGTATCTTTGCACCCTCGAAATTTTACCTCTAATTGCTTTATTTAGGGTGTATTATTTAATAGTGTAATACGTTTTATTATTAAATCATATCAACTTGAAAATCAAGAATATACTTGTCTCGCAACCCCAGCCGACAACAGAAAAGTCGCCATATTTCGACATTAGTGAAAAGTATAATGTCAAAATTGTTTTTCGTCCATTTATCAAAGTTGATCCTATTTTAGCGAAAGAATTTAGAACTCAACGTATAAATATTTTAGATTATACCGCAATTATTTTCAATGCGCGTCATGGAATAGATCATTTTTTCCGTTTATGTGAAGAAATGCGTATTACGATTCCTGAAACCATGAAGTATTTTTGTGTTTCTGAATCTGTTGCAGTTTATTTACAGCGTTATATTCATTATCGTAAGCGCAAAGTGTTTTACGGAGCTACCGGCAAATTGGCCGAATTGGTTACAATTATGAATAAACACCCTGAAGAAAAGTACTTGTTTATCACTTCAGATGTACAAAATGAAGAAACTACTTTGGCACTTGAAAAATTGAAAAGCCCTTTAAGCAAAGCAGTGATGTACAAAACTGTTAGTAATGATTTTGAACCAAACGAGGAATTCAATTACGATATGTTGTTGTTCTTTAGCCCGATTGGAATTGGTTCGTTATTAAAGAATTTCCCCAATTTTGTTCAAGGCGATATTCAAATTGGCTGTTTTGGCGCAACTACTGCTCAAGCTGTGCGTGATGCCGGATTAAGATTAGACATTGAGGCTCCACTACCGGGTGTACCTTCAATGACGATGGCTTTAGAAAATTTCTTGAAAGAAAGTAACAAAAAGGTTCGAAAATAAGTCGTTCTCAAAAAATATGCTATCCCAAAAGTATCGAAGATTTTCCGTGCTTTTGGGATAGTTTTTTTATAGCATGGATAAACCAAATTCTTTCCCAAAATCTGAACATCTTTGTGGCGAAATTCGTATCACCCGGTTGTTTACACAAGGTGATGCATTTATTGCCTACCCCTTGCGTGTTGTATATTTATTGGAACAGAAAAAGGATAAAGAATCAGTAAGCGTAATGGTTAGCGTACCCAAAAAGCGATTCAAACGTGCAGTGAAACGTAATAGACTGAAACGGCTTATGCGTGAGGCTTACAGGCTAAACAAACAGAATTTGTGGGAGAAATTGGAAGAAAAAGAATTGCAAATCCAAATTGCATTTAATTATGTGTCCAACGACGAATTGGATTTTGCCTCGATAGAAAAAAAGATGAAAGTGGCACTTGATAGAATTATCGAGAAAGTCGCCGGATTTCAGTTGATAGTCGCCAGTCAACAGGTTATTGACAAGACTGAGGACTCATAAAAAACATTCCCGTAGCTCTTATTCTATGAAAAAGATACTCCAATTTATCGTTTTGCTGCCTGTATATTTTTACCGATACAGTATTTCACCCCTTTTTCCCCCTCGCTGTAGGTACACGCCTACCTGCTCTGAATACACAATTTTAGCAGTAAAGAAATACGGTATTATCAAAGGTGGATGGTTGGCTATTAAACGAATAAGCAGTTGTCACCCCTGGGGTGGAAAAGGATATGACCCGGTTCCATGAAGAGATATTAGGGAGATGATGGTTTAGGATATAAAGAACCTTTGTGTTTAAAATTTGAGTTAAAGTTTGTTTCTTTAAATAAAACTTGTATCTTTGCTAACTGCTATGTTTTCGTAAACAAAGTTTACTTGAAAAATCACAAAAAACATATTATTCTTTACCCATTTTCACTAATTTATGGATTAGTGACGGCTGTGCGCAATTGGTTGTTCGATTTTGACATTCTAAAATCAACTACTTTCAGTATTCCAATTATTTCAGTGGGAAATCTGTCGGCAGGAGGCACAGGCAAAACACCACATACCGAATTTATTCTTCGAATTATACATGACGAATGGAAAACAGCCGTTTTAAGTCGCGGATACAAACGCAAAACAAAGGGATTTTATCTTGCTAATGGCAAATCAGACAATTTGATTCTGGGCGATGAACCGTTTCAAATTCATCAGAAATTTCCGTCGGTAACGGTTGCTGTAGACGAGAGACGGGTTCATGGAGTAGAAAAACTACAAGAATTAGTTCCTGATCTACAAGCAGTGGTACTTGACGATGCCTTTCAGCATCGGTATATTCAACCCGGCTTATCCATATTATTAACCGATTATTCAAATTTGTACACACATGATTTAATGCTTCCAGCTGGTGAGCTACGCGAGTGGAAGCACGGGAGTAAAAGAGCCAATATCATTGTGGTAACCAAATGTCCGCAGAATATGAACCCGATAGAAATGCGGATACTCGAAACTGAACTAAAACCCGAAACCAACCAGCATTTGTTTTTTTCAACCTTTGAGTACGACGAAATTGCACCTGTATTTTCAGAAGTTGACCACGAAGAATGGACTTATAATCGCGTGAAAACAAGCGAGTGCAGTGTATTGCTTTTGGCTGGAATTGTATCGCCTGAACCCATTGTAGAGCACCTGAAAAACTACACAAAAAAGGTAGAGACCTTATTTTTCGAAGATCATCACGCTTTTCAGGCAAAAGACTTTGGCTTAATGAATAAAATGTTTGAAAAACTTACTACCCCAAACAAAATTATATTGGTAACTGAAAAAGACGCTGCTCGCTTGGTATCGAATCCTCTTTTCCCCGAAACGTTGAAAGCCAGCATTTTTACGTTACCAATACGCGTTGAAATATTACATAATGACGAAAATCTTTTCATTCAAAAAATAAAAAACTATGTTACAGAAAATTCAAGAAACAGCTGAATTCCTACGTGCGAAAATAACGACAAATCCTAAAACAGGGATTATTCTTGGTACAGGTTTAGGAAATTTAGTGACACATATTACTGATAAAACTGAAATTCCTTATGAGATAATTCCCAATTTTCCAGTTTCGACCGTAGAAGGTCATAGCGGAAAGCTCATTGTTGGTAAACTCGGCAATACGGATGTGATAGCCATGCAAGGTCGCTTTCATTATTACGAAGGGTACGATATGAAGGCGGTAACTTTTCCGGTACGGGTAATGAAAGCACTAGGAATTGACACACTTCTGGTTTCAAATGCTTCGGGTGGTGTAAATCCCGATTTTGAAATTGGCGATTTGATGATTATAACCGACCATATCAACCTTTTTCCGGAACATCCGCTACGCGGAAAAAACTTTTCGGAACTTGGAACACGTTTTCCCGATATGAGCGAGGCTTATTCAAAAGAATTAATTGCGAAAGCAAAGCAGATTGCCTCCAACAATAATATAAAAGTGGTAGAAGGCGTTTACGTCGGCACTAGCGGCCCCACCTTTGAAACACCTGCAGAATACCGGTATTTCCGCACTATTGGTGCTGATGCTGTAGGTATGAGCACTGTTCCAGAAGTAATAGTGGCAAATCATGCCGGTATGCGTTGTTTTGGAATTTCTATTGTCACAGATTTAGGCGTTCCTGGAAAAATAGTGGAAGTGAGTCACGAAGAAGTGCAACAAATTGGTAATTCGGTGCAACCGCTTATGACACTAATTATGAAAGAATTGATACAATAAAGCTCTACAGTTATCAGTGGACAGTTATCAGTTAAAGATATTATTGATAAAATACTTGACTTATTATTAACCTCAAATTAATCTAGTATGAACAAAAAAAATGCATTTCAGCTTTCAATTATTCTTTTGATTTCCATGGTACTTACATCCTGTATATCCGAATTATTTGGAACTAGAGGAAAAGGCAGTATTGTAACCGAAAGTCGTACAGCTACAGACTTTAAATCAATTAAACTGGTCGGTTCTGCTGATGTAGAAATTGTAAAAGGTAGTGCATTTAAAGTTGAAGTTTCCGATTACGAAAATATTGTACAGTATTTGTCGGTAAAAGTTGAAGATCACGAACTGATAATATCTAAAGACCCCGAGACTATCGTATTGTCGAACAGCGAAGCGAAAGTGAAAGTTACTATGCCCGATTCACTGACTGCTATTTCTTTAGTCGGCAGTGGCGATATAAATGTCAATTCTGCATTTAAAGATATGCAAATGCTTAGCATCACCGGCAGTGGAGATATTAACATCAATCAAAATGTCAACTTAAACATACTAAGTACCAATATAATTGGAAGTGGGAATATCACAGCTTTAGGCAAAGTAAATACATTAACAGCAGAAATCTCGGGAAGTGGAGATATTAAGTTTTCTGACCTTCAAGCCGGAAGTGCCACTTGTTCTATTTCGGGTAGTGGCAATATTGACATAAATGTAGTAACCGCCTTAAATGCAACGATTTCAGGTTCTGGAAATATAAGTTATTCGGGTTCACCAACTGTGACCAAACAGATTACGGGTAGCGGTAGTGTAGTAAAAAAACAGGAATAACGTTATTGAATAACAGAACTGGGAATTAGAGTATGCAATTCTCGGTTTGGCGTTGGTTGGTTATTTTATTTCGACAAAATATCGTTCTTCCAATAACTATAAAGAAACAAACTACGATTGCACTAATTTTCACGAATAAATGCTTCGCATTTTGTTTCATTTGATTTTTTTAGATTAGTATTTCCAATCTGTAATGGTATTAAAAAAGTAACATTAAAAGGAAGACACTGCTTCTCAGACTTAAAACAGAAAAAGACACAAGAAGTATGTGTCTTTTTCTGTTGAAGCAAAACAAGTATATTTGTGGCTTAGAGTATATCTTCGAAGTATAAACCGAATGTTGGGTTATATCTTTACCAATTAAGATGAAGTTTAATAACATTTTACCACAAAGATATTATTTTCAACTCTTAACATCTATTGTTTTGCTGTTATTTCAATTTCTTGACTTTGAAGACCTTCTACTGTTGCTTTCAGAACAATCTTTCCTTTATTTTTTGTGCTCTGTACAATAGCCAAACATTTGCCATAGAATAAATGACGTTCAGGCTTTTTAAGTGATACATGATCGTTTTGATCACCATTATCTGTTCCAATAATAGCACCTTCGCCTTCAACTGTAAACTTCACTAACTGATTTGCAATTGGCGAGGCATTCCCATCTTTATCAATCAGTTCAACGGTTACGAATGACAAGTCTTTTCCATCAGCTTTGATAGTAGAACGGTCGGCTGATAAACGAATGCTAACGGGAGTTCCAGCGGTTTTGATTTCTTTGGTCAACACATCTTTTCCCTCTTTACGCGACACAGCTTTCAACGTTCCGGGAGTGTATGGCACACGCCACATCACGTGTAAATCTTCGCCCGTTTTGCTGCGTTTTCCGAGCGATTGTCCATTCAGGTAGAGTTCCACTTCGTCGGAATTGTTGTAATATGCCCACACGTCAACTATTTTGCCGGCTTCCCAGTTCCAATGCGGGAAAATATACAACATATCTTTGGTTGTCCATTCGCTTTGATACATGTAATACACGTCTTTGGGGAATCCTGCCAAATCAATAATTCCAAAGTATGAACTACGTGATGGCCACCAGTAAGGAGTTGGTTCACCCAAATAATCAAATCCTGTCCAGATATATTGTCCTGCAATGTGATTGTATTTTTTTACCAGTTTCCAGTTTACTTCGTGCGTCGAACCCCAGGGAGCATGGCTATTGTCATACGCCGAACATTTCTGCAAGGGGTTGGTGAAAGGTTTATCCCAACGTTCCGGCCAGATATTCATACTGTCGGAAGGCATCAGATAAAAGCCACGTGACTGAAGTGCAGAAACCGATTCACTTACATAAAAAGGTTTGGTAGGGAAACGGTCGGTGATTTTGGCAAATTCACCTTCGTGGTAATTAAACCCAATTAAATCCATTGCTTCCGCTTTAAATAGCGGATTATTGTCACCGGTGCCATTACAGGCTGCCGAAACCGGACGGGTAGGGTCAACATCTTTGGTAATATCCACTAAATGTTTGGTGAGTAAGGCATTTTTACCCAGTTTTCCTTTCTTTGTTTCTTCCGAATTATCTACTTTTCTATTATTGAGTAGAACATTAGCTTGCTGTAAGTCCACATCCTTCAGTGCGGCTTCTCCCCATTGTTCTCCCACTTCGTTGCCAATGCTCCAAATAAAAATAGAAGGGTGATTCCGGTCGCGAACAATCATATCGGTCAAATCACGTTCGTGCCATTCAGTAAAATCAGAAGCATAATCGTAGGTGGTTTTCTTCTTCAACCACATATCAAAAGCCTCATCCATAACAATATAACCCATACGGTCGCATAAATCCAATAATTCGGGAGCTGGTGGATTGTGCGAGGTTCTGATACCATTGCATCCCATTTCTTTCAAAATTTCCAACTGACGTTCAATGGCACGGGTATTCACCGCAGTACCCAATGCACCTAAATCGTGATGATTACATACTCCGTTTATTTTTACATGTTTTCCATTTAGAAAAAATCCTTTCTTTACATCAAATGTAAATGAACGAATTCCCACAGTAGTTTCATATTCATCTACTTGTTTTCCGGAAATATATAAACGGGTAATCATCTTATATAAATAGGGGTTTTCAATGTTCCAAAGGGTGGGATTCGTCACACTCAGGGTTTGAGAAATCTTGTCGGACGGACCATTAACAGCGTTCAACATACCTTCTACTTTGGCAACTTCTTTACCTTTGGCATTCAGTAATTCCTGGACTACTTTTACCGGTTGAACATTGTTCAGTGTGTTTTTTATAGTTGTTTCAATAACCACTTTAGCTGAGTTTTCAGTTACTTCGGGCGTAGTAATGTATGTTCCCCACTGATCAACATGCACCGGACTGGTGGTTACTAACCACACATTGCGATAAATACCCGAGCCGGAATACCAACGCGAATTAGGTTGTTTGGAGTTGTCAGCTTTTACTGCTATCACATTCGCTGAACCAAATTTGATAAGAGGAGTCAAATCGTACCGAAACGAAGAATACCCATACGGACGCACTCCGAGTGAAGTTCCATTTATCCAAACTTCGCTGTTGCGGTACACGCCATCAAAATCGATGTAAATTCGTTTGCCTTCATTGGCTTTATCTACAGTAAATGTTTTGCGATACCAACCAATGCCACCCGGTAACGCTCCACCACCCGGCGATGCCGGAAAATCTTTCCCAAAATCGGATTCAATGCTCCAGTCGTGAGGTAAATTGAGTGTACGCCATTTGGTATCGTCGAAATTAATTGCAGAAGCAACGGTTGCGCTGTCGGCTAAGGTAAATTTCCAGTTCTCGTTGAAACTTTGAACTCTGGGAGTGTTTTTAGCTGCCAGATTCAAACTAATTAAGACGAGCAATAAAGAGATTAATTTGATGTTTTTCATATAGTATGTATTTTATTTTTTGATAAATAACTGATTATTTGCGCCTTCCGAAGTCAGAATTCGGGCTATATAACATCCATTCTGCAAATGACTCACTGAAACTGCAGATTCGTTTGTTCCCATAAGTTTAGAGCCATTTAATCCAAGTATCTCTATTTGTTTAACTGGTTCAGTACCATTACAGTAAAGCATGTCGCTGGTTGGGTTCGGATACACATAATTTATTTTTTTTTGATTTGGAGAAAAAACTCCTGAATTGGAAGATATTTCTCCATATACCAATCCACGTCCGGCAGTACTCATATAAACCCGACCATACACATTTCTATCGCCCATTACATAATTGCCATTTCCAGGACCTCCAAATTCATGATTGTTATCGTTTACCCGTGTCCAACTCACACCCATATCGTCGGAGCGATGGATTCCTAACACTCCACCAACTGTCCCCCAAATATAAAGTGATGGATAAGTTTTACCTTCTGCCGCTTTCCCAAATCCTATGGCATCGCAAGTAGTTAATGAAGTGATTAGTTTAATTGTAGTAACTCCGTCAACATTCGTAAAATGTCTTAATCCATTTGTTCCAACAGGAATCCACAAATCACCTTCAATGCCGGGGATTGCCCGTATTACGGAAGATGTTGCTGCAATGGTTTTTGTGATATACGAATAAATACTCGTTGCACTATTCCATGTACATTCGTAAAGAGACGTCGATTGAACGAGATACACTTTATCGGGATTTACTTTGTCGGTAACAGGTCTTGCTTTAAGAGCAACTGCCGAAAGTATTGGTTTCCATGTTACTCCTTTGTCTTTTGTATAATAGGTATTTGCACCACCGGATGGATACCAGAAAATTGTTCCACCATCCGCAGATACTGCAACGCTTCCACTCGTCGCACTTGTTTCTGGTAAAGTTGAAACAGCTGTCCATGTACTACTCTGATTTAAGCTGTATTTACAATTTCCATTTCCTGCCACCACCACAAAGTTAGTATTATTTTCGGCAAAATCAACTCCCGTTGTTGTACCCATGCCCGATGTTATTGCACCAGCTGCCGGCGAAACGGTTGGATTGGTGTGTATAAATCCGTTATAATCGCCAATAACCGTGATTGATGGACCGTTGGGTATGCTTACCATATCCAGTGGAACAGTTTCTTCCAGTCCATTTACCTGAAAAGTCCAGGTAGATTTTGTTGCCGAAATATTCTCTGTCATAAAGAGTCCATTCCCCGAAGTCAATATCACACGTTCCGAGTTAAAAGGATCAATTCGAATATCGGCAATCCAATGTAATTGTGGTTTAGTACCAATCCATGGATTAGCTGTTATATCTGCTTTTAAATGATTTCCAATACAGAGGTTAGTCCATACTGTTCCGCCGTTATTGGAACGGTAAATTTTATCGCCATAAACAGTTCCACCTTCCCAAATTTGTTGATCGTACTTATTAATCGTAGAAAGCATAATTATATTCGGGTTTGATGCATCAACCGTTACACCGCTGTAGGGCGATGTGTCCGGTGAAATGTTAGTCCAAACGTTTGTTTTGGTATTAAAACGGTAGGCTGCACCTTTGGTTGGATTCCACGGACCTTCGGCATCGGCATACGTAATGTACAAATAATCGCCTGCTTTAATCGCTCGTTGTGGCATTAGAACTGTGGTGGGTTCTCCGGTCATTACGTTCCAAGTAGCACCTCCATCCTCGGTAACATAAACATTATCAGTACCAATACGTGAAATGCCTACATAAATACGTTGCGAAGCAGTACCATTTCCACTTGTTTCGTCAAAAACAACAAAGCAAACACCATTTCCATTGGCGGTGGTTGTTACAGGGAACGTACCAACTTTTGTCCAGTTTACAGCGCCGTCAGTACTTTTCCACAGTCCGGCTGCCCGTGAACCACAGAATAATACCTGACCGTTGTTTGGATCAACTGCCAGTCGTTCGCCGTTATTTCTTCCCATTCCGTTTCCATTAATCTGGAAACTCACATCACTACGGGTAAATGTTTCGCCATAGTCGGACGATCGAAGAATTGAGTTGGGTGTATTTGTATATAATCCGGCCGACATATAAACTTTATTGGGAGCACTTGGATCAATGGCAATGCTTTCGACACCAAAAAAAGTCCATTCAGCTTTCGATGCCCAATCGGTAAGTGCTTTCCAACTTTTGGTTGCTTCTACCCAACGATAAGCTCCACCCACATCGGTACGTGCATATATCAGGTTTTTTTCTTGCGGACAAGTAATGATTCCGGTAACAAAGCCTCCACCACCAATTTTCACACTATTCCAATTGTAGCCTGCTGCATTGGGTTGTGCTTGTATAGAAAAGAGAGTGAGAGAAACTAAAAATGAGGTAAAAAGAATTGATTTATTCATGTGAATTTAAAGTTGTGAATTTGATATATTAGTGGTTATGAGTATGTGAGGTTAATATACTCGCCGATACTTTTTTGGGTAAAATACAAAAATACTGATATCGGGTTATTGTCTGTTTTTGTGAATATTCGTGATGTTTTTGTTTGAGTAATTCTACTTTACCCAAATAAAAAGGTTTAATCTATTTCATGATTGACTTTGGTAATTCATATCCCCTTAACCTCTATCCCCCATCGGGTACTTTCTCCAAAAGGGGAAAGGAAATGGAAAAATAGGGTTTGGTTTTGGCGGTAAAATCAAATTTAAAACCGCTCCTATCCCGAATAGCTATCAGGACCCCTAAAGAGGACTTGAAGTTACAACTGAATAATATATTTTTTCCAAAAGAGTATGCAAAATCTAATTTAGTAAGGTAGAAGTAATAGCTATACCACAAAGGTACACAAAATATAAACACAAAGTTACACAAAGAAATAACCTGATTCTAATGATAACCGAAGGCATATTCAACAACCAACCCCAGAGCAATCGGCTTCATTTTTACCTCATTTTTATAAAAAATAGCCCAACCGATACCTATCAGTCGGGCTATTCAGATAACCTTAAAAAACTAATCCGAGAAAACTAATTAAAAAAGACTTAGATTTGCTTGAAATTAAAAAGGATAAATACCGGCCGATGCTCCTTTTATAAGACCATTGTAAGCCGGACGATCCAAAATAGCACCTGAATTTCTATCAATCACACCCATATCAAAGCTATTATGAATTCCGGTATCCCAAAGAAACGGAACCATTCCGTAGTTTTTGGCTTGTTTAAAAACATATTCATAAAAGTACGCTCTGGAAGCCAAATGTTTTGTTAGATTATCGCCGGTAAGCGTGGAACGACGTCCTGCGCCAAATTCACCCATAATTACCGGAATTCCTTTATCGGCAAACTTCGTTTTCAT
>Ga0302215_10003191_pt1 | contig 11086 bp, 10 predicted proteins | sample II_Fen_N3_1_FD_194580 | JGI IMG/M metagenome (GOLD analysis project Ga0302215, IMG submission 194580) | Peat permafrost microbial communities from Stordalen Mire near Abisko, Sweden - II_Fen_N3_1 | ecosystem: Environmental > Terrestrial > Soil > Wetlands > Permafrost | place: Sweden: Abisko... | reverse complement strand
AATAACTTATCAATTATAAAAAAAATGGGCGATCTTTAAAAAAGACCGCCCATTTTTTTTATTTAAATCTTGCCATCCTCAAGCAATTCTCTCGCCTGATATTCTTGCACCAGATCAATTGCATTTGAGATAACGTCACTCAACGCAGTGATAAATGTGCCTTCTTCGGCCATTCCCATTGCGTGTTTCAGAGCTTCTATTTCTTTAGGTATCGTTTCATAGCTTACATCTCTTCCAGAAGCTTGCATTCCGTCGATAATCAATCCATTGATTTCCTCTTCAGTTCTTCCACGAAGATGTTTTTCGTTGCGGATGATGATATGATCAAACATTCTTCCTGCAATTTTTCCGCATAATCTGATATCCTCATCTCTGCGATCTCCAACTCCTGAAATAATTCCGATTTTCTTGGTAGATTCTACATTTTTGAGATAATCTTCAATCGCTTCATATCCTGCAGGATTATGTGCAAAATCTATTAAGACCTTGAAGTTTTTAAATTTAAAAATATTCAGCCTTCCTGGGGTAAGTTGTGCACTTGGGATAAATGTTCTCAGAGAATTTGAAATATCTTCGATTCCAAAACCTTGAAGATAACACGCCAAACTCGCCGCCAAGACATTATCTATCATGAATCGTGCTTTTCCTTCCATCGTAATAGGGAAATCTTTGGCTTTACCAATTCTGATTTTCCAATCGCCTTTTTTGATGGTCACATATCCTTCTTCATAAACGCAGGTAATACGTCCTTCCTTCGCAAATTTCTTGATATGTTCGTTATTTTCATCTAAACTGAAAATAGCTACATTACTTGGCAAATCGTTGATGATTCTCATCGAATACTCATCTTCCGCATTCAAAACACTCCAGCCATTTTTCTTCACACTGTCGAGCACTACTCTTTTGACTTTCGTCAAATCTCTCAAGCTGTGAATATCATTCAAACCTAAGTGATCTTCTTTAATATTGGTTAAAACTCCAATATCACATTGAGAAAAACCTAAACCTGAGCGAAGAATTCCTCCTCTAGCAGTTTCCAAAACAGCAAATTCTACCGTTGGATCTTTTAATATAAATTCAGCAGAAATAGGACCTGTAGTATCACCTTTCGTCAGCATTGTATTTTGAATGTAAATACCATCTGAAGTTGTGAAACCAACGCGATATCCGTTATTTTTAACAATATGAGAAATCAACCTTGTTGTAGTCGTCTTACCATTCGTTCCGGTTACTGCAATAATAGGGATTGTAAACTGTTTTCCTTGAGGATACAACATATCTACAACCGGAGCAGCAACGTTTCTCGGAAGACCTTCGCTGGGCGCTAAGTGCATTCTGAAACCAGGTGCAGCATTTACCTCGATAATCGCTCCACCACTTTCTTTTAGTGGCTGAGTAAGATTTTCTGCCATAATATCTATTCCACAAACATCTAAACCGATAATTTTGGAAATTCTCTCTGCCATCGTGATATTTTCCGGATGTACCATATCGGTGACATCAATTGAAGTACCGCCCGTTGAAAGGTTTGCTGTTGATTTTAAATAAACAACTTCCCCTTTCTGAGGAACTGATGCTAAAGTATAATGAAGTTTATCCAATAACTCTGTGGTGTCTTTGTCAACGGCAATTTCAGTAAGAACATTCTCATGTCCGTAACCTCTTCTCGGATCTTGATTTTCTTTGTCAATCAGTTGCTGAAGGTTCATTTCACCATCACCAACTACATGCGCAGGAACACGTCTTGCCGCAGCAACCATTTTATTATTAATCACCAAAACTCTGAAATCATATCCTGTAATGTATTTCTCAACAATTACCTTATTAGAATATTTCTGAGCATGTTCTAAACCAATTTTTGCAACTTCCCAATCACTTACATTGATAGAAGATCCCTTTCCGTGGTTACCATCAAGAGGTTTGATCACTACCGGATATTGAATCTTATTGATAACGCTTTGTAGCTGTTCTTCATTGGTAACCAAATCTCCGATAGGAACCGGAATGGCCGCTTCATGAAGCATTCTCTTCGTTAATTCTTTATTACACGCAATATCAACAGCAATAGAACTTGTATTTCCTGTAATGGTAGCCTGGAATCTTTGTTGATTGACTCCATAACCTAATTGTACCAGAGAATTACTCCCCAATCTGATCCAAGGAATTTTTCTTGAAACAGCTTCCTGCACGATACTTCCCGTAGAAGGTCCCAAACGTACACGTTCTCTTATTTCTTTTAGCCTTTGAATACAAGCGTTGATGTCATACTCCTCTCCTTTTATCAAAGCGAAAGCAATTTCAACAGCCTGCTCAGCAGCATAAATTCCTGTGTTTTCTTCAATATAATCAAAGACTACATTATAAATGCCGGGAGATTTTGTTTCACGCGTTCTTCCAAAACCACATTCCATTCCTGCAAGAGTTTGAATTTCTAAGGCAATATGCTCTATGACATGCCCCATCCAAGTTCCGGTTTCTATCCTGTGGAAAAAACCTCCATGCGTACCTTCTGAACATCTGTGAGTAACTAACGAAGGAATAAGCTTTTCTATTCTCTCACGGAATCCTTCAATTTTATTGGTGGGAAAATTCTCCATCTCTTCGAGATCCAAACGCATTTGTATCAGCTTCTTTCTTCTAATACTCCAAATATTAGGACCCCTCAAAGCTTGTATCTTCTCAATTTTCATAGTTTAGTGACGAAATTTATATTAATAAAATTATCTTTTAAAATCAAAGATAATGCAAAACCTTAAAAAAAACCACAATGTGGTTAAAGATTTATTAAAAAACTTTATAATTTGTAATCAATTTAAAATCAAACCAAATTCATTTAAATCCCTTTGAAATTTTCTCAACAATTAATAATTTTCTAACTTTGCCTGCTATGAAACCTGTTGGAAAATTAATTATTATCGGGGGAGCTGTTAATAAAGGCAGTTTCTCAGAAACGGATTACGATCAAAATATTGAAAAAAACCTTAACTTTTTCGAGAGAGGAATTTTAAGAAAAATCATTACTGAGTCAAAAAGTAAAGAAAATTCAATTATTGAGGTAATCACTACAGCATCACAAATCCCTGAGATTGTAGGTGCAGAATATAAAAAGGCTTTTGAATTTTTAGGAGCAAAAAATGTAAACATTCTTGATATTCACAACCGTGAGGAGGCCAATTCTGATGCTATTGTTGCAAGAGCAAATGCTGCAGATGTGGTGATGTTTACAGGTGGAGATCAACTGAGATTAACCTCTATTCTTGGCGGAACAAGATTTCACGACACCATTTTACTGAAATATATGGAGCAGGATTTTATCTACTCCGGAACTTCTGCGGGTGCTGCTGCAGCTTCTGAAAATATGATTTATCAGGGAAGCAGCTCGGAAGCACTTTTAAAAGGAGAAATAAAAACCACACAAGGATTAGGATTAATCGATAACGTGATCGTTGATACACACTTTGTACAGCGAGGAAGAATCGGTCGTCTTTTTCAGGCTGTTGTCAATAATCCTAGAACTTTAGGAATTGGTCTGGGTGAAGACACCGGACTTTTTATTTACAACGATACAATGACTGCCGTAGGATCTGGGCTTGTCATCATCGTTGACGGAAGATTTATAAAAGATACCAATCTTACCAATATCAATTTGGGCGAACCTATTTCTATCGATAACTTGACTGTTCACGTAATGTCTATGAATGATCATTATGATTTAACGACAAGAAAATTAACGATCGAAAATTCGCAATTTAATCCGATACCTCAAACGTAAATTTTGAATGATAATTGATGTGTTATAAATGATTTTATTTTATTATAAATCATCAATTATCTGTGATCAATTATATTTCATCAACCATCAATTATATTATATGAAAATCATAATACACGGCGGTTTTTTCTCTGAAAGCGATCAAAGCCATGATGTGAAAGTTGCCAAACAAAATTCTTTAAAACAAATTGCTCAAAAGGCTTATCAATATTTAGAATCTCATTCAGCATTTGATACAGTTGCTTATGCAGTTTCGCTTTTGGAAGATGATGAATTGTACAACGCCGGAATTGGTTCACAAATTCAAAGTGACGGAATTATCCGCATGAGTGCTGCAATAATGGATGGTGATACTCAGAAAATGAGCGGTGTTATCAATATTCAGGATGTGAAAAATCCTATTTTTGTTGCTAAAGACCTAATGAGGGAGGATGACAGAGTTTTAGGTGGAAGTGGTGCAAAAAATTATGCTTCAGAACACGGTTTTGAAAACTTTTCGACTGAAATTCCTCAACGCAGAAAAGAATACGAAGCTAAATTAAACAGCGGCGGAAAAGGAACTGTTGGCTGCGTTGCACTTGACAAAGAAGGAAAACTTGCCGTTGCAACTTCAACAGGAGGAAAAGGTTTTGAAATTCCCGGTAGAATATCAGATTCGGCGACTGTTGCCGGAAATTACGCCAATGAATTCTGTGCGGTAAGCTGTACCGGAGTTGGAGAAGATATTGTAAGCAATGCAACTTCAACTAAAATCGTCACCAGAGTAACAGATGGAATGAATCTGGAACAAGCTTTCGATAAAACTTTCGCTGAGCTAAAAACTATCGATGGTTTTGCAGGAGCAATAGCAATTGATAAAGATGGAAACATCTATCATCAGGATTCTTATCCTACTATGGTTTTCGCAAGTTTTGATGGTGAAAATTTTGAAATCTTTAATTAAATTTTAACATTTATTTATCAATCCCATTTATTTTTTGGCACGTATTTTACATACTTAGTTATATAACAAATTTAATATAACTTTTAAAATCAGAAATCATGGGAAATAAGACAAACGGATTATTAGCATTACTAGGAATTGGAGCACTTGCATATTGGAAATATAAAAAGTCTACTCCAGAAGAACAACAAGCGGTAAAAGATAAAATCAACAGCGCAAAAGATAACCTCAACAAATGGGGAAATGATCTGAAATCTAAAGCAAACGATGTTGCTTCACAAGCTCAAAACAAATTTGACGAAGCAAAAACTAAAGTTGAAGATACAGCATCAAATATCTAATTTTAGATAACATATTTTTAATATTATTTACATTCATATACAAGAGAAAGTCATCGATTACGATGACTTTCTCTTTGCTTTGATGGCGTAAACCATTGGTATTTTGTTTCCGAATTTATTGATTCTCCACTTTCCTTTTTCAAACTCATCTAGATGTTTAAAACAAGGATATGGTGACCAATCAAACTCCTGAAATTTTTCTATAACTAAATTTTTATTGATTAAATTTTGCAGAACATCAGACAAAGGATGATTCCATGAAATATAATCCTGAACAATAGCAGCTGAAGAATCTGCGTAAGTCCCTTCTGAGGTTTCTATAATTGGTTTTTCATTAAAATAATTATAGACTACACTTTCGAAATCATCATCGTACATCCAAACTACGGGATGAAATTCTGCCATCACAAATTCTCCGTCAGGTTTTAAAAAATGACTGACAACATTTGCCCATTTATCCAAATCTGGCAACCAGCCAATTGTTCCGTAACTTGTAAAAACAATGTCAAATTTTTGGTCTAAAACATTGGGAAGATCATATACATCCGAACAAATAAATTCAGTATCTGTTTCACATTTCTCAGCAAAATCTTTCGCAGCCTGAATTGCTTTATCAGACAAATCTATCCCGGTAACTTTTGCACCCATTCTTGACATCGAGATAGAATCCTGACCAAAATGACACTGCAAATGCAGAATACTCTTGCCTTTTATATCTCCTAAAAGTTCAAGTTCGATTGAATTAAGGGAATTTCTTCCCTTTAAAAATTCATCGACAAAGTAAAAATCTGATTCCAGATGAGGCTCTACTCTAGCATTCCATGAGTTTTTGTTGATTTCTAAATAATTTTCCATTTGTATTTTATTTTTATTTAAAGTTTTTCAAGCAGTTTTTTCTTTTGCTCATTAAATTCTTCTTCTGTGAGGACACCACTTTCTTTTAATCTTCCCAATTGCTCCAACTGATCAAGAATGGTTACTTCAGACTTCGGTTGAGAAAAGTCTTTCGGACGAGACATAAAATCTCTCACTTTTTCGCAAAACAACTCTGCTTCATACTTTCCTACTCCATCAATTTCTACAATATCTCCAGAAACATTCACATCAATAGATGCTAACAAAAATGAATTTTCGTACTGAATGGAAGCTACCTTATCATAAGAATAATCCTCAACTTTCAGTCCATACATGAATTCTTTATCGATAAAGATGAGTCTTCTGTCTGTTCCTACTAAAACAATGTGATGTTTTGTTGTTTTGTTTCTACCTTCGACCAAATATATTATTTTCTCGTCTGCAGAAAGGATATTGGGTAATTCACAAATTTCTTTTCTTGCAAAGAAAGTAGGATTGATATCTAATTGGTCGAGTTCGTCTTTTATTTGTTCTAATCTTGATTTTTCACTCATTGGTTTTTTTCTAAAATTATTTTGAACCTAAATTACTATTTTCTTACAATATAAATTAATTAAACCTGAAATTTTGAGAGTACTGAAATAAAATCGGCTGAAGCAGGAATGCTGTAAAAACCAATTCCTAATTTATATAAAAATTACCCACTTTTATTGCGCTAATTATTATGACATATTTCATAGCAGATATAGAGGTTAAGTGCCTTGGGTAATAAAATAATTTACGATCTTTAATCTTAGAAATCCTTTTGGATAGAGAATTTAAACATATTTAAAATTTAGATTCTGAATCAATAAAATAATTTTATGAGTAAAAAACATATTGTAATAATAGGTCTTGGAGGTGTCGGTGGATATTTTGGTTTTAAAATTAATCAGACCAATGAAACTTTACAACAACATACGATATCATTCATCGCAAGAGGAGAAACGTATCAAAAAGTAAAAGAAGCTGGATTAACGCTGATCTCTCCCGAACATCCTAATAAGCATACAATCCCAAATGCTGTTTATCAGAATATCAGCGATATCGAAAATCCTGATTTAATATTGATTTGTGTAAAGGAATACGATTTAGAAAAAGTTTGTCTTCAACTAAAAGAAGTCATTACAGAAGAGACTATTCTTATTCCTATGATGAACGGCGTTGATATTTATGACAGAATACGAAAAATAATTCCAGAGAATACGATTCTACCGTCTTGTCTATATGTTGCTTCACATATTAAGGAAAAAGGGATTGTGGAACATAAAGGAAAAGCAGGAAAATTAATTATAGGTAAAGATCCGGAGCATCTTTCTGCTTCAATTGATTGGGTGATCAACATCGTGAAAGAAAGTAAAATTGATTTCGATTTTAAAGAAAATTCTTTAACTGATATATGGACAAAATTTATTTTTGTTGCAAGTTTTGGGCTTGTAACAGCTAAATATAATTCGTCTATTGGGAAAGTGTGTAAGGATTACTCTCAAAAATCTGAGGCCAATGAGATCATGAAAGAAATACAGGGAATTGCTTCCAAAAAAGAAGTTCATTTAGGAACAGATATCATTGATAAAACATTTGAAAAAGCATCTACATTTCCACCAGAAACCCCTACTTCTTTGCAACTGGATATGAATTCCGGAAAAGATAACAGCGAATTAGAATTGTTTGCAGGAGCTATTTTAAAATATGGAATGGAACTCGGTGTCAAAACTCCTTTCACTCAAAAAATATATGAAGAATTAAAAAGTAAGTAAATAGACTTTAGACTAAATTTAAATCTAGAACTGAAAATAAAAAATTAATCATTGATTCTAAGTAAGTTTAAAAAAAGAGGTTTTCTAATATTAGGAAACCTCTTTTTTAACTTTCATTATTTACCCTAAAAACTCCTCCAAAGAAACTGTTTTCTGTTTCCCAGCTTCCAGATTTTTATAGGTTACCGTTCTGTTTTTAATTTCCTCTTCACCTAAGAAAACAAGGTTTTTAATCCCTTTCTTTTCTGCGTAAGTAAATTGCTTATTGATTTTTGCGCTTTCAGGATACAATTCGGCAGAAATTCCTTTTTCTCTTAATTGGATGATTAATTTTAATGCTTCCAAAGTTTCTTCGCCTCCAAAATTAGCGAAAAGATATTCTACGTTTGAAGTAGCATCTTCAGGGAAAAGGTTTAATTCTTCCATCACCAAATAAATTCTATCTAAACCAAAAGAAATACCAATTCCGGGAACGTTTTTCACCCCAAAAACTTCAGTCAGATTATCATATCTTCCACCTCCACCGATGGAACCCATTTGCGCTTCGTTGGCTTTCACTTCGAAAATTGCTCCTGTATAATAATCTAAACCACGCGCCAAAGTAATATCAAAAACTAAATTCTGAATATCTACCCCTAAATTTAGAGACTGTGTGATAACAAATTCAAGTTCTTCAACGCCTTTCAGTCCAATTTCGTTTCCGACAAATTTTTCTTTTAACTGAAGAAGATTTTCCAAGGCATCATTCGATTGCGTGAAAAGAAAATCTAATTTATCTATTGATTCCTGAGAAATATTTCTTTCTAAAAGTTCCTTCACTACTCCATCCTTCCCGATTTTATCCAGTTTATCTAATGCAACAGTAAAGTCAATCAGTTTATCTGTAATTCCTGCATATTCTGCCAAACCTGAAAGAATTTTTCGGTTATTGATATGAATCGTAACCGAAACTTTTAATTCAGCAAAAGATTTTAAATACAACTGCACCAAATCTACTTCCTGCCAAAGACTTTCGCTTCCCACCACATCGGCATCACACTGATAAAATTCTCTGAATCTCCCTTTTTGCGGACGGTCTGCTCTCCAAACCGGCTGAATTTGGTAACGTTTGTAAGGGAAAGTCAGTTTACCATGATTCATGGCAACAAATCTTGCGAAGGGAACTGTTAAGTCATAACGAAGTGCTTTTTCAGAGATTTCTTGTGTAAAACTATTAGAATTAATTTCCTCTTCTAAAATTGTGACAGCTTCCAATGTAACTTTATTTTCAAGAAATTGCTTATAAAGTTCAGTCCAAGTTCCATCTTTCTTAGATTTATAGTATTTAGTAATTTCGTTTTCAATACTTGGATTTCTCAGTGTAGATAAAAATACTTTCGAGACATTATGTACTGATATTTTAAGATAAGATTGCAAAGTAAATTCAGTGTTATTTTCGATATAGCTATCAATTGTATTAAAAATTGATTCTAATTCTAATTTTAGGAGAAGTGCTGTTTTCCAATTTTCCTTTAGCGCTTTCAAATAATCTCCAGAATTTAAAATCTTAAAAATCAAACGGTCTCCTTCCTCTCCATATTTTCCTGTCAAAGTGGAAAGGTTTTCAAAACTTGGAGTTTCCAAAGGCTGAAATCCGAATAATTCAAAATTCTTCTGTAATATATTGATGATGTATTTTCTTCTCGAAACTTCCAGTGAGGTAAAATCTCTCGTTCCTTTTGCTAAGCTTGGCTTCATTATGATGAATGATAATTGATGATTGATAATGATATGAGATGCAAAAATAAGGAATTGAAAGGACTTTTAAATCAATAAAAAGCCGGAGATTATATTTCCCCGACCTTTCATTTAATCATTTGTGTTTTAGTGTTTTTATTTATACGCTTTCTAGGATTTCCAAAATCTCTTCGCCATAATTTTCAATCTTATGTTTTCCAAAACCTTTGATATCCAGCAGTTCTTCTTTTTTCGCAGGTTTATATTTTGCTACAGAAATCAATTCTTTGTTGGTGGCAATAAAATAGGATGGCAAATTTTGTTCTTTGGCTTTCTCGGAACGCCAAAGTTTTAAGGCATCCAAAATTTCAATCTCATCGCTATTAAGTTCTTCATCTTCTGCAGAATATTTCAGCGCTTTTGAATCTTTTACAACATTTTTGGCAACTGCATTCTTATATTCATTAAAATATAAAACGACAGACCAGAAACTTTCATCATGTACAAAAGCGGTTTCCACTTTTATGATCTCGTGATTGTTCAGAAAATCATCGATCATCTTCTGATCCTGAAGGAGAAATTCGTCTGCAATTCTCACTTTTAAAACTTTCATATTCATCATTCGTGATTTTAGAATTCAACATTATTTACTGCCCAAGAGCAAGATTTCATCTACTCTGATTTCGGTAATATATCTTTTCACACCGTCTTTATCGTCATACGATCTGTAGGTGATTTTTCCTTCAATGGCAATTTCTTTTCCTTTCGGAACATATTTTTGGAAGATTTCAGCTGTTTTGCCAAAAGCTACCAAACTGTGCCATTGTGTTTCTTCTACTTTCTCCCCTTTTGCGTTGGTGTAATGATCATTGGTAGCCAATGATACGGAAACTTTCATTCCTCCGTTTTCGAAGTTTACTGTTTCAACTTCTTTTCCTGTAAAACCGATTAAGGTTACTTTGTTTCTTAGTGACATAACTTTATATTTTTAAGATTAATAATGTAGATAAGAGACGTTCACTGTTTTCTCGAATCTCTGTTGCAAAGATTCATCAGGTTTGAAAATTTATTCGGTAGAAAATTATTTGAATTCGCTTGTAGTCGTTTGAAAACGGATACCATTAATACAGATACCTTGAGATACTGCTTAAAAATAAAATTTATTTTAGTTTTATTTGATTGATTCATTTTGTATATTTGAGAGTTAGTCGTAATAATTAAAACATTTTTCAATGAATCATAAGGTATTTGAATTAACAGAAAACCTAGATATTTTAACTGATCAAAATTTAACATTTAAAGAATTTTGTTTGTTTGGAGTTAAATTATTTGATGATGTAAATTCTATTAACATGAAAATTATTACTTCAACAAGAATGGAATCATTACCTGAAAACTCAAATAATTGGAGCTTAGATGAAAATGAAAAAGTTTATATTTTTCAAAATAATGTAAAACGCGAATTTAAACTATGTGAGAGAATTGAATCAGTTATAAATAATTCTGGACGTTTATTTACTTTTGAAAAATATGGTTATGGAATAAAAAATCGAAAAGTCGTTGAATTTATTATTCCCGAATATAGAATTAAAAATTTCAAAATAGTTAATAGGAAAAATATTGAATTTAAATTTGGTAAGCCTGATTTAAAAAAAGAAGA
>Ga0302215_10003189_pt1 | contig 11092 bp, 9 predicted proteins | sample II_Fen_N3_1_FD_194580 | JGI IMG/M metagenome (GOLD analysis project Ga0302215, IMG submission 194580) | Peat permafrost microbial communities from Stordalen Mire near Abisko, Sweden - II_Fen_N3_1 | ecosystem: Environmental > Terrestrial > Soil > Wetlands > Permafrost | place: Sweden: Abisko... | reverse complement strand
GAAAAAATAGAATAGGTAAGGGGAAGTAGATGTTTGATTATATAAAAGGGATTTTGGCACATAAGAGTTCGATAAACACGGTTTCTTTGACCGTTGAAACCAACGGCATCGGATATTTAATAATGATTACTCAGCGCGATTATTCCAACTTAGGCTCAACAGGCACTGAAATAAAGGTTTACACCGTTTTACTTCACAGAGAAGACCACATGTCTTTGTGCGGATTCTTACAAAAAGAAGACCGAGACATTTTCAAAATTCTGACCTCTGTCTCAGGTGTGGGGCCAAAAATGGCACTTATGCTTTTGGATGAATTCGAATCTTGCGAACTGATTTCGCTTGTTATAAAAGGAGATTTCAAAGAGCTTACAAGAGCAAAGGGCGTCGGACCGAAGTTGGCACAAAAAATCATTCTCGAACTCAAAGACAAGCTTGTAAACTTGCAAAATTCTTTACCTATAAGCCTTTCTGGCGAGGTAGAGATTAAAAGCCCGCAAGGGGAACAAGCAATTCAAGACGCTCAAACCGTTCTAATTTCTTTGGGATACGAAAGAGAAGAGATTAAAAAAGCGGTTTCTCATGCGCTGACGTTTGTCAAAAACCAGTCAAACGCAGAAGAAATTCTAAAAGAAAGTTTGAAGATTTTATCTATGTAAAATATATGTTACAAAGCCGCATTTACTAACAACTAATTTTCTTCAGGAGTTTTTGGCTATACAGATAGACGGTAATAAGGAAGACAAATGGTAAGCTCAGTTTCACAGACCCCGATAACCCCATCAGCGACTGCAAAAGCAGCCCCTAAAACAACGAAAACAAGCATTTTTTATGTGAACGACGTTCACTCAAACTTAAACAATATTGCAAAACTAAAAAGCGCGGCAGATGCCTTTGACGCTTTCACCCCGTCCGAAAAAACCGACAAATTAAAATTTTCCTCCGGAGACATCGGAGTTGGTAGAGACGCAAAATTCAGTAAAATTGGGGTGGTTTTCCAAAACTCAGCTGGGATAATGGCTAGTGCTGGCGGAAACCACGAATTTGACCTAAAAAAAGAAGAACTGGTCGAAGTCTTAAAAGACGCCAAATACAAATTTTTGGGGATGAATGTAGAAATGCCTCAAACCAGCGAAGTTAACAAAGAATTACGCAAAGACATCATTAAATCTTATGTCCAAGAACAAAACGGAGAAAAATACGGAGTAATCGGGCTAATGCCTTTTGACTTCGCTTTCCACCTTTCTGACCCTGACGAATACAAAGATTTTGACATCCCGACAATCGAAAAATCTATCCCTAGTATTCAAAAAGAAGTTGATGAACTCAAAAAACAAGGAATTAATAAAATTGTCATGCTCTCCCACGCAGGATACGCGGCAGATGTTCATCTGGCGAAATCAATTGAAGGAGTCGACGTAATTTTAGGCGGGCACTCCCATGACTTATTAAAAGGGATTGAAGACGGCAAAAATTTGTTCTACTCGCAAAAAACAGGCGAACCAACGATAATCACTCAAGCAGGTAAAAACGGCGACCACTTTGGAGTGTTGAACCTCGAATTCGATGACAAAGGAGTAATTAAAAAAGCTCAAAATAACGTCAACAATTCTATGGACTATCCGAGAAACTCAATAATGAAATTCTTTACCGACAAGATTTTGGGCAAACCCGAAGTGGTCGGAATGATTAAATCTTCACCAAAACATATACACGATTTAATTTCAGAAAATCCAGGGGTTAATTTCTTAGCTGATGCTGAGAGAAATGAACTTGGGGTAGATATTGCAATGATAAACGCAGGAAATGTCCGTGCATCCGTTGAAGAAGGCCCGATAACAAACAGAGATTTACAGATAATAACACCTTTTGACAACAAAACTTGGATTGTTAAAATGACGGAAAAAGAATTGGTTGACGCAATAAACGTAGGCGCAAAATCTTTAGCCAAGGATGACAACACCCCTGGGATCCTGCAATTCTCCGGCATAAAATACACCATGTCTAAATCCGGCGAAGTAAAAGCAGCTTCATTCGTTGATTTAAACGGCAAAGAAACTCCGATTGACGTAAACAACCCTAATACCTTTAAAACTTACAGGGTTGCGGTGGACGATTTTATTGCAAAAGGCGGAAATAAATATATGATGGCCAAGCCTGAAGCGATAGAAAAGAAATTCGATTTTGACAAAAACAAATTGATTATAGATTATCTAAAAAAACACCCGGAACCTATTGAAGTTCCGACCGAAAAACGAATCACGTTAGTGGACTAATTCGTCAAATACATAAGTTTAGGCCTTTTTGCAAATGCAAAAAGGCCTTTCGATTGTTAGCTTATGCTTTCATCTTTACCTCTTTCTTGACTTTTAAAAAACCATCCTTAAACTGATTGTGTAAAAACAATCATACATTTAGATGTATAAAAAAGTGGGCAGATATTACATAATGAGTGTGTGAAAGTGTAGTTTTACCATGCCTTTTGTTTATCGATTACAAAAAATACTTGATTTTAGAATTCGCAAAAAGGAAGAACAGCTTTTGGCGGTTCAACGGGCCCAGCAAGAATTGGCGATTGCCAATCAGAACATCCTAAGAAACAATCAAGAAATCGAATTGACAAAACAGCACCAGAGAAAAGCCGACGCGCTAATGCTTGAAGCTTACGACAAATTTCTCCACCATCTCTGGGAAAAGGCAGAACAGCTTGAAATAATAAAACAGGAGAAAGAACAAAGGGTTCAAGAAGAAATTTTCAAACTGGTAGAACTCGAAAAGGCAGTAAAAGTTTTAGAAAAACACAAGGAAAAAAATAAAGAAATTTATATCGAAGAAGAAAAAGCACTTGAACTAAAACAATTATCTGAAATAGCGGTACAAAGACATTTTCAACACACTCGACAAAACAACGAGGACGAAGAAATCTTAAAGCAAATGGATCAAAGAGAACTTGAATTATTGGAAGGTAAATCTTTAAATGAATATTGAAGCACCAACATCAGCAAAAACAACAGAGACTGCATCTACATCTACATCTGCAGCTACGGCAGCAGCTACTTCGACGACAAAAGACGATTCAACTTCTTTTAAAAGTCAACTTGACGCGGTAAAGACTAAAGACGCAACGACGCAAAAAAATAGTGAAGACGCGACAAATGCGGCAGACACAGCCCAAACGCAAAAAACCGCTGAAGAAACGGCTAAAAATAATATTTCCCAACAGGTGGGCGAAAACAAATTGACTGACGGAAAGTTAGTTGACGGAAAAGTGGTTGACAACAAATCAACAAAAGAAAAAAACACTGAAAAAACCAGCGAGGTCACAGACCCCATCGCAGAATTGAGTTCAAGAATAGCAACTTTAAGCGAGCTTAAAACTGGCATTTCCAAAACTCAAGGAGTAACTTCAAAAACCAAAGAAACAACCAGCACGACTGAAATCGGGCAAACAATAAAAATGGACAACAAAGATGTGTCATTTTTCTTGAACTTGGTACAAAACCAACAGATGTCTGCTCAAGCAGCTCAAGGCTCTACCTCAAATTCCGCGCTTACAGGATTTACAGATATTAAATCAGAAGCGACACAACAAACAGTCCAGGTTTCCTCAACTCTTTTAGACGCGATGAACGAAGCTTCTAAAACAGGAAAATCTTTCAGAATAGATTTTGACAGCGATGTTGCGGTGATTATGAAAGTGGACAAAAACGGAACGATAAGTGCCAATTTCATTCCAGGCGACGCGGCTGTGGAAAATTACTTGCGAAACAACATCGCAGGACTCAGACAAAATTTTGAGAATCAAGGCTTAGCTTATAACGAAATATCTTACAGCAAGCAACAAAAACAAGAACAACAGGAACAACAAAAACGCAAAAACGACAAGGAGAACGAAAATGAATGATTCATTTATAACCGCCCTAAATACCCAACGAGCAACCGTTAACTGGATGGATGTTTTATCAGAAAACTTATCCAACGTTTACACACCGGGTTTTAAAGAAAATCAGGTCAACTTTTCGACTTTCCTCGGCGGCGCGATAATGGACAACCCGAATAAAAACTTGGGCCAAGGAAAATCAACCCCAGGTACTTCAAATTCCAACCTGTTCTTGGAAGGAAAAGGATACTTTTTAGTTAGAAACGCTGAAGGCAAAAATATTTATACCAGACACGGCGATTTCACATTTGACAAAGAAGGCGTGTATAAAAACAAAGACGGAGGCACCGTTCAAGGCTACATCCTGAATGACAAGGGCGAAATTATGCAGGGGACAAGCTCGGTCAACGCTGACTTGTACGAAAAAACAGCACTACAAGGCGGGGCGATGAACATCCCGACCACCAACATCAAGATGTGGATTGACCCGAACAACGGAAAATATTTGGGAAAATATGACGACTACGAAATAAAAGGCGACGGAACCCTTTACGGAAAAGCCGACAAAGGCAAAAAGGTTGTTCCGCTTTATAAAATTGCTAACGTGAACTTCCAAAACCCAGCGGGCTTATACGAAATCAAGCAAGGACAGCTCATAGAAACAGCTGATTCAGGAAGCCCCGTTATGGGTAACGCGGAAATCCGTTCTGGGCTTTTAGAACTCTCCAACGTGGATTTCAAAGGAAACATTTCATACTTCCAACAGGCAAAAGTTCAGATGGAATTAACAAACAAACTGATTTCATCAAACAAATCATTGCTCGAAGAAACATTAAAGCTGGTTGGTTCATAAATTTACCATAGAGAATAATTAGAGATTTTTCACTCACAGACTCCATTTTCAAGGAACGGGGACGATTTTTCGTCCCTTTTTTATTGCGGCAGCCGTGTGTGAAGCAAGTGCAAAAAAGAAAATCACACTTTTCTTTTTGTGCTTGTGAAACCTGTCGATAGCGACGTAAGAGTTTGTGAAGCAAACTCCTCAGGAGCTTGCCTTCTTTTCTAACTCTCTCCCCTACAAAAACAACTAATAAAAAACGCCGGTTTTTCAACCAGCGTAGAAATTGTCTATATATTTTCCTTATTTACGACGACCCGAGCAGATTCAATGCCAATGCGGCAATCTGATTTGCTTGGGTGAGAATACTTACTGAAGCCTGTTGCAAAATTTGATATTTAACTATGTCAGAACTTGTGGTAGCAACGTCTGAATCCGAAATTAGGGATTTGCTTGATGTCATGCCGTCGGCTATACTTGTCAAAGAACTTGCTGCATCATCCAGCCTGATATTATATCCACCGATTTTAGCAGTAGCTGTAGATACTGTATTTATTGCTGTATCAATCGTGTTCAAATATGCCTCAGAATTTGCAGTTGTCCAAGTTGAACCGGTAACTGCACCGATATCGACGCCCAACGCCGCTGTATGCACGTTGATTAATGCTGATCCGATATTTAGTGAAGATGAAGAACTAGCTCCGATTTGCAAAACAAAATTACTTGCACTGCCGTCAAGAAGCTTAACGCTGTTATATTTAGTTGTATTCGCGATATTGTTTATTTCAGACAGTCTGGCACGGATTTCAGACAGCATAGCATCTTTATCCGAAGCGGTGTAACTTTCGTTTGAAGCCTGCATGGTTAAATCGCGGATTCTTTGCAAGTTGTCTATGACAAGGCTTTGGTTGCCTTCAGCCAAGCCAAGAACGTCCTGCCCTTGAGCTATGTTAGCAAGTTCTTTCGTATTGGCACTCAACTGAATGCTCAATTTCGCCGCTTTGGTAGTCCCGATAGGATCATCCGCTACCGAAGTGAGCTTGCTACCACTGGACATTTCGTCCATTGCTTTGTTATATCCTGCAGTACTTTTACTCAAATTATATTGAATATAGTTGCTGGTCATTGCTGATGTTAAATATATAGACATAATTTTTCTCTCTAATTTTCCTTACCCAAGTCTTTTATCGGATTTTCAGCCTCAAACTTTAGTATGGCTTTTTGCCGAGAATATGCCAAAATGCTTGATAAATCGCGTTGTTTGACATACTATACTAAAATATAATATCAACCAAACGGTTGAGTCTGAAAAATAAGATTTCGAAAGGTTATTAATGCCACATTTTTTTATCAATTCAAAAGCGGTTGAAAACAATACGATAACAATTTCTGATAAAGAAAATTACAACCATATCGTAAAATCGCTTCGTGCAAAAATCGGCGAAGCTATTTTGCTTATTGACGAAAACCAGATTCAATACGAGGGTAAAATTAAAAATATCACTTCCAATTCAATTGAAATTGACGTGACTAAAAGCTACAAATCCAACCGCAGTCTCAAATTTAAGCTTTATTTGGCACAGAGTCCTCTCAGAAGCGACTCCCAATCACTGATTGTGGAAAAGGCAACGGAGCTTGGCGTTGAAGGGATTTACCCTGTTTTCACGGACAATTGCTCGCTTAAAAAAAGTGTTATTGAACAAAAGATCCCCAAATGGCAAAAAACCATGTTTGAGGCGTCAAAACAGTGCGAAAGAGCTTCAATTCCAACCTGTTTTGAACTCACCACAATGGAAAAATTGCTATCTTTAGACGGATTTGACAGAATTTTAGCCTTCACGGAACGCAGCGCAAATTATAACCTAAAAACTTACCTCCAAGAAAAACCCATCCTCGATAACGAAAAGATACTCGTAATTATCGGGCCTGAAGGCGGATTTTCGCAAAAAGAGTTCGAATTTTTTGAAAAAAACAAAATTACCACGTTGTCACTGGGTGATTTAATTTTAAAAGCAGAAACTGCGGTGATAATGGCGCTTGGAAATATTGCCCTATGAGTGAAAATATGAACAAGATTATCGAAAAAATTAAAAACGATGAAATAATAAATCTGATTAAATCCCACCCTGAACAAGCAAAAATATTTTTGGTAGGTGGCGTTTTCAGAGATTTTTATCTGAATAAAGATAATTTTGACAAAGATATTGTTGTGTTCAACTCGGATGCAGAGGATTTTGCTAAAAAACTTGCAAAATCTATCCATGCAACTTTTATCCCACTTGATGAAGAAAACAAAATTTACAGATTGGTGCTGAAAGACAAAATCAACTGCATTGATATCGCAAGCCCAACTGGCGAGACAATTGAAGATGATTTAAAACGCAGGGATTTGACCATCAACGCGGTTGCGATAAATCTTGATTCGCTTGAAATAATCGATGTTACAGGCGGGATAGAAGATTTAAAATCAAAAAAAATACGACACATTTGTGAGCAGAATTTTGTTGACGATCCTTTGAGATTGCTTCGCGCATTCAGGTTTGAGGCCATGCTCGGTTTTGAAATTGACAGCGAATTAACCCAAATAATAAAAAGGCATGTCAAAAAAATCCACGAATGCGCTATTGAAAGAATTAATTACGAATTTTTGAAACTTCTCAGCGGGAATTACAGTGCGCAGACGCTTATTAATATGGCCGAAACAACCATGCTTTCGGAACTTTATCCGATTGTTGAAGAACTGAAAAAAATCCCGCCCAATTTACATCACCACCTAGACCTTTTTTCACACTCAATTGAAGTGGTTAACCAAATCCAAGAGATTTATGAAAAGAGCAATCCGCAAGTGCAAGAACATCTCAACAGAACCGACTTTGGAGGCGCAACAAGGCTTGCTCACCTCAAACTTGGAGGATTGTTACATGATATCGGAAAACCTAGCACCTGGACGGTCGAAGACGAGACTGGAAGACACCGATTTATCAAACACGACGACATCGGGGCGAAAATGAGCGAAAAAATGCTCAAGCATGCCAAATTCTCTAAAAAACAGATTGAATATATTTCAAAAATGATTAAACACCATATTTATCCGTCGCATGTCGTTCATGCGCCTGAATTGAGCGAAAAAATATACATGCGTTTTGTGAGAAAGATGGAAAACGAAGCTATTGATGTGATAATTTTGGCGATGGCGGACAGACTTTCTGCCCGTGGCGTTGAGATTACAGATGAAATAGTAGAAAAAAATATAAACAACTTACAACTGCTTTTAGACTTTTATTTAAACATAAAAGACAACCTAAAGCCTCTTCCAAAGCTACTTTCAGGCGAAGAAATCATGGATATTTTGAGCCTAAAGCCCTCACCTGAACTTGGTAAGGTCGTGAAATTGCTTCACGAAGCCCAATTGGCAGGAGACATTACGGACAAGGAAGAAGCAACTGCTTTTATGTCAGCTATAAAGAATAATCCAACACCTTAAAGGATTTGACCAGCATGAAGCCTGTAATTACATGGCGGAAAAGCGTCTTGAGGATTTAATAACGTAAGATGTACACTAATTAGGGATTACAAGCGTAACAATAGGGGCCCTTTTAGAAATAGAGTGGGTTGGCATTTCTCACGATAAAGACGAAGCAGGCGGAAAGTGCTGTTTCTACTGATAGAAACCGCGAATGAGGCACTATTGGAAGCATTGGCTGATATGTAAAGTCTATATGCGAGTGTTTACGGTACTTTACAAGTTGGCTAGTAAAAGAGAAAGAGAGAAAAGAAGATAAAAAAAACCACTCTAGTGATAGAGTGGGTCGTTTTCTGCATCCTAATGGTCTCTTTTTAGTGTTTATATTTAGGAGTTTATATGTTTGGGGTAAATGAATTCTTTTTGCTATTTAGTGTTTCAGCTACACTTAAATCTACCCTTTTATTATGACACAATAAAAACTTTTGTCAACCCTTTATTTTTACATGTATGAACTTTTGTTAACAATGCCTCAAAAGCCACCCCTAGAGGGTAATAAAGAAATGTAAGCAAATAAAAAAGTAAGTTTATCAGATTTTTACCTGCAAAATAGCGTCGCTGGGCGATTCATGCCAAAACAATATTACGAAATGTAAACAAATCGAATGAATATATGACTAATTACTAAAGTTAATTAAAATAATAACCGATATATGGAGAGTGAGATAAAACTAAAACAGGAGAAAATAATATGTCTGGAATCAACCCAATAAACGTAAACCCACAAGGGATTGGCGCAGCAAATGGCTTTGGATCAAAACCGCAAGCTAAAGAAGAAGAAAAGAAAGAAGCAGAAGTAGCGTTTAAAGGCGAAGAAAAACCGCAACTTTCAGGCGATGCCGTACTAAGCTTTATGGCTCAATCAGCTGCCGCTGTAAAACCAACTACAAAACTTGATCCAACAAAATACGTCGACAGCGAAAGCGAAAAAAGAATCGCAAGCTTCATGGGTCAATTCGAAGACATCGTTGCGACAAACCTAAGCGCAATCAACGCAGAACACCCTGATATGTCAGAAGGTTCAAAAATGGCTTTGGCTCTTGCACAATTCGACAAACAATCAGCATAAAGAACTTATAATTATACAACCCCGAAAAACAAAGATGGTGCCTCGCAAGGGCATCATTTTTGTTTAGATACTATATTTTTAACTGCATTTCTTTTTTCCAGTCCAAGACAAATCGGAACACTCTAAATAATCCATAAAAAGAGCGAACTCCTTATAGAAAAGGAATTCGCCCAATTTTATTTATTTGCCGATTACTCTTTTGTGTATTCAGCGTCGATTACGTCGTCTTCAGAAGATGAAGATGAACTTGCACTTTCAGAAGATGCACCCTCGGAGCTTGCGCCCTCTGCTTCGCCTTCTTTTTGCACTTGCTCGTAAGCTTTTTGAGAAATCGCGAACATTGTTTGTTGCAATTCTTCAGAAAGTTTTTTGATTTCTTCAACCGATTTGTTCTCGTCAAGAGCTTTTTGCAAAGTTTCTTTTTGCTCATTAAGTTTAGCTTCTTCAGAAGCTTCAATTTTGCCTTCAAAATCCTTTGTGATTCTGTCAGCTGAGCCGATTAAGCTTGAAGCGTTGTTTCTTGTTTCTGCTTCTTCTTTTTTAGCCTTGTCTTCAGAAGAGTTAGCTTCAGCGTCTTTCACCATTTGTTCAATATCAGTATCTGAAAGATTACTTGAATTTGTGATGGTGATTTTTTGCTCTTTGTTAGTCGCTTTGTCTTTCGCAGAAACGTTTACGATACCGTTAGCGTCGATGTCAAAAGTAACTTCGATTTGAGGCAAACCTCTCATCGCAGGTGGAATTCCGTCAAGTCTGAACATACCCAAAGATTTGTTATCTTTCGCCATAGGTCTTTCGCCTTGAAGAACACTGATATCAACCGCTGTTTGGTTGTTTTCAGCTGTTGAGAACACTTGAGATTTAGAAACAGGGATTGTTGTGTTTCTAGGAACAAGTGGAGTCAACACTCCGCCAAGAGTTTCGATACCCAAAGTCAAAGGAGTTACGTCCAAAAGAACGATGTCCTTAACTTCACCAGCCAAAACACCAGCCTGGATTGCCGCACCAACTGCAACAACTTCATCAGGGTTAACTGATTGGTTAGGCTCTTTACCTGTGTAATCTTTTACCAAAGCCTGAACAGCAGGGATACGAGTTGAACCGCCGACTAAAACGACTTCGTCGATTTCGCCTTTAGAAAGTCCAGCATCCTTAATTGCTTGTTCAACTGGTTTTTTACATCTGTCTAACAAGTCGTGAGACAAGTCTTCGAATTTAGCTCTTGTCAAAGAAATATCCAAGTGCTTAGGTCCGTTAGCGTCAGCTGTAATAAACGGTAGGTTTATGTTTGTTTCAATAACTGTTGAAAGTTCGCATTTAGCTTTTTCAGCAGCTTCTTTAATACGTTGCATAGCCTGTTTGTCGTTTCTTAGGTCGATTCCTTCAGATTTTTTGAATTCGTCACAAAGCCAGTTCATAACTTTTTCGTCGAAATCATCCCCACCGAGGTGAGTGTCGCCTGAAGTTGAAAGAACTTCGTGAACGCCGTCGCCGATTTCAAGGATTGAAACGTCGAAAGTACCGCCACCAAGGTCAAATACTAAAACTTTTTCAGGTTTAACTTTTTCTAAACCATAAGCCAAAGCCGCTGCAGTCGGTTCGTTGACGATACGAAGAACGTCAAGACCTGCGATTTTACCAGCATCTTTTGTTGCTTGTCTTTGAGCGTCATTGAAGTAAGCTGGAACTGTGATTACAGCTGAAGTTACTTTTTCGCCCAAATATGAACTTGCATCATCCGCTAATTTTCTCAAAATCATTGCTGAAATTTCTTGCGGAGTGTAA
>Ga0302215_10003187_pt1 | contig 11094 bp, 8 predicted proteins | sample II_Fen_N3_1_FD_194580 | JGI IMG/M metagenome (GOLD analysis project Ga0302215, IMG submission 194580) | Peat permafrost microbial communities from Stordalen Mire near Abisko, Sweden - II_Fen_N3_1 | ecosystem: Environmental > Terrestrial > Soil > Wetlands > Permafrost | place: Sweden: Abisko... | reverse complement strand
TCTTGCTGGAAAGCTCCGACTATCACGGAGTTGAAAATAGCTACTCTTATATTGGCTTTTGTCCGATGGGTGGCATTTCGGTGAATCATTTTACCATAACCGAGGAATATCCGGATGGAAAACGCATTGAAACAAAAGTAACAGATAAATTGACTGTTGCCAATCGTTTTGATGGTTTTCTTAAGTCGTTTATATTTGGTGGTGAAGAGTTGAAACCGGGCTTAATCAATGGTTTGCTGGGTTATTCATCATACGAATCGGTACAATACTTCGAGGACGTTAAATTGTCGGCGCGCGAAACTGTTCCCGGAAGTATGCCTGGTTTGCATTATGTGCTGTTTAAATATATTATTGTTGTTAATCATTTTAACAATGAACTTACAATAATAGAAAATCTGCTTCCTGACGAAGAAAGTAAAATCTCTGATATTGAGCAGACTCTACTGAATAATAATATTGCCACCTATCCATTTCAATCTGTTGGTGAAGAGAAATCGGATATCTCGAATGAAGAATACAAAACTATGGTAACGCGCGGAAAAAAAGAATGTTACAAAGGAAATGTTTTCCAGATCGTGCTTTCGCGTCGATTCTATCAACAATACAAAGGCGATGATTTTATGCTTTATCGCACCTTGCGTTCGGTCAATCCATCACCCTATTTATTTTATTTCAACTTTGGTGATTTCCGTATCTTCGGTTCTTCACCCGAGGCACATTTGGTGGTTGATGCCAAAAAACAAAAAGCTTATATCAAGCCTATTGCAGGAACCTTTCGTCGTACCGGTGACGATGAAAAAGATTTCCAATTAGCTGAAAAGCTACGCAATGATAAAAAGGAAAATGCCGAACACGTTATGTTGGTCGATTTGGCTCGTAACGATTTGAGTCGTAATGCCGACCATGTAGAAGTAGAAGTTTTCCGCGAAGTTCAATACTATTCACACGTTTTACACTTGGTTTCGAGCGTTAGCGGTAAGCTAAAACCCGATACAAAAGTGATCAAATTATTTGCTGATACTTTTCCTGCCGGTACATTATCGGGCGCTCCAAAAATAAAAGCCATGCAGCTTATTGACGAAATTGAACCACATGATCGTGGCCCTTATGGTGGATGTTTAGGCTATATTGGTTTCGACGGAAGCTTCAATCAGGCTATTACTATACGTTCATTCGTAAGTAAAAATAATACACTTTACTATCAGGCTGGTGCCGGAATTGTGGCTAAATCGGACGAAGAAAGCGAATTGCAGGAAGTGAATAATAAACTGGCTGCGCTAAAAAAGGCTATTGATACAGCCTCCCCAACCCCTCCAAAGGAGGGGCTTTAAGAGAGGATACAGAATTTTTGATTTAAACAATAGATAAATATAACAATACTAACTTATACTCCTCCCCTTCGGGGAGGATGGGAGGGGCTGATATGAAGATTTTAGTTTTTGATAATTACGATTCGTTTACCTACAATTTGGTACACGCAGTCAAAAAGTTGGGATACACCGATGTGGAGGTGCATCGTAACGACCAGATAGCATTGGAAGATATTGCGCGTTTTGATAAAATCATTCTCTCGCCGGGACCCGGTGTGCCTTCTGAATCAGGCATTTTGCTCGATGTAATTCGGACTTACGCTCCGACTAAACCAATTTTGGGTGTTTGTTTAGGCGAACAAGCCATTGCCGAAGCATTTGGAGGAACATTGATAAATCTTACTGAGGTACATCATGGAGTTAGTTCTATGGTAAATATATTAGAAGAAGATATTTTGTTCAATGGTTTGGCTAAGCAGTTGGAAGTGGGTCGTTACCATTCGTGGGCAGCCGAAATATCAACTTTACCGGAATGTTTGACCATTACAGCCGTTGACGAAGAGGGAATGATTATGGCATTGGCGCATAAAACCTACGATGTGCGCGGTGTTCAGTTTCATCCAGAGTCGGTTTTAACGCCGGATGGAGAGAAAATGTTGAAGAATTGGTTGGAAAAATAGTTACAAGTTACAGGTTACAAGATGATTAAGAACAAAGTACTTACTTCTTGCTACTTGCCTCTTACTCCTAAAATATATGAAACAAATACTTAATCAATTATTCAATCACCAGTCCCTTACAAAGGCTGAAGCAGCGGAGGTGATGACCAATATTGCTGCTGGAAAATATAACGATGCTCAAATTGCAGCGTTTATTTCTGTATATCTAATGCGCAGTATCGAGTTGGATGAGGTAATCGGTTTCCGTGATGCCTTATTAGAACTTGCCATACCAATGGATTTGTCGGAATTTGATGCCCTTGACATTGTTGGAACTGGTGGTGATGGGAAAAATACTTTCAATATATCTACTTGTAGCTGTTTCGCGGTGGCGGGTGCAGGTTACAAAGTTGCCAAGCATGGTAATTACGGTGCTACTTCGGTAAGTGGTTCATCTAATGTATTGGAATATTACGGAGCCAAATTCACAACCGATATTAATGTTATTAAGCACTCGTTGGAAGATTCCGGTTTTGCTTATTTACATGCACCGCTTTGCAATCCAGCAATGAAAAACGTGGCACCTGTTCGTAAAGGGTTGGGAGTGCGTACTTTTTTCAATGTACTGGGACCACTTATCAGTCCGGTGCGCCCACATTATCAATGTTTGGGTGTTTACAACCTAAAGATGATGCGTTTGTACAATTATATTTATCAAAATCTGGGTGTTCAGTATTCTATCGTTCATACCTTGGATGGTTATGATGAAATTTCATTGACAGATACTTGTAAAGTGATGAATAATAGCGGTGAATTTATTTATACACCTCAGCAATTAGGCTTCAAAAAACTTAATCAAGATGAACTTTCGGGTGGAAATACAGTGGATGATGCTGCCATGATATTTATGAATATTCTTGAAAATAAAGCTACCGAGGCGCAACGCAATACAGTTGTTATCAATACGGCCTTTGCTATTCAAACCCGCTGTCCACAGAAACCATTGGAACAATGCAAGGCTGAAGCCCTGGAGTCACTCACAAGCGGACAAGCAAAAAAGGCGTTCGAGAAGTTTGTGGAGATATATAAATGACTTCCGCCCCCTAAAGGGGAGGAAGAAATGTTACTACCGATTATTGAAAAATTAATTATGGATAATATAGAAAATTTTGGAGACAAAACTAACTCCAACTCCCCTTTAGGGGGTGGGGGTAGTACAATTCTAGACAAAATACTAGCTGCTAAACTATTTGAAGTTGCCGAGCGAAAAGAACAACTTTCCATTACTTCTCTTGAAAAAGCTCCTTTTTTCTCAAGAAAATGTTTGTCGATGAAACAAAGTTTGTTGAATTCAGATTCAGGTATTATTTCGGAGTTTAAACGCAAATCTCCCTCACTGGGTTGGATTTACGAGGATGCCGATGTGTTGGAGGTTACCTCTGGTTATAGTGCTGCAGGTGCTTCCGGTATTTCCATTCTTACCGATTTGGAGTTTTTTGGAGGTACACCGCTCGACATTATTGCTTCGCGTGAGCTAATTAAATGTCCAGTGTTGCGGAAAGATTTTGTGGTCGACGAATATCAGCTTTACGAAGCCAAAGCCATGGGTGCGGATGTGATTTTGTTGATTGCTGCGGCTCTGACGGTTGAAAAAACTTTGGAACTTGCACGTAAAGCCCACGAACTTGGATTGGAAGTTTTGCTCGAAGTTCACAATGAAGAAGAGCTTGATCATGCTAATGATTTTGTAGACATGTTGGGAGTAAACAATCGTAATCTGAAAACCTTTGAACAAGATATTAAAACTTCGTTCGATCTGGCCGCATTGATTCCCGAAAAGTTTGTAAAAGTAAGCGAAAGCGGAATCTCAAAAACAGAAACTGTAAAAGAATTACGAAAGGCTGGTTATAAAGGGTTTTTGATGGGCGAAAATTTCATGAAAGAAGAAAATCCAGCAGAAGCGTTGATAAAGTTTATTGCAAATTTACAGTGAGACGCAGTGCCTTGCGTCTCTAATAATGGATTGAATATGAAGATAAAAATCTGTGGGATGAAATATCCCGATAATATTGATGCAGTGGTTGCATTGAAGCCAGATTTTATGGGTTTTATCTTTTACCCGAAATCGCCACGGTTTGCAGAACCATTGGACGTTGCAACCTTGAACGCACTGCCCAAAAATATTAAAAAAATTGGTGTGTTTGTAAACGAAGACTTGGAAAACATCCTAACGATAGCTACCAAGTATAATCTTGATGGTGTACAATTGCACGGAAACGAACTGGAAAGTATGTGCAAAGAACTTCAAAAATCTGGTTTTATAGTCATAAAGGCATTTCCTATTGCGGAAGCCTATAACTTTAAAGTCACAAAGAAATATGAAGGCTCGTGCGACTATTTCCTTTTCGACACCAAAACTGATGTTTATGGAGGCTCGGGGCTCAAATTCAATTGGAATATGCTCGAAGAATATGTGGGTGAAACATCATTTCTGCTTAGTGGAGGTATTGCTGTCGACGATGCTGAAGCCATTCTTCAAATTAAACATCCAAAGTTTGCTGGCATTGATTTAAACAGTAAGTTTGAAGATAAACCAGGATTAAAAAATGTTAAACTATTGAAAGAATTTATTTTACAATTATAAAAGTAAACAAATTGCTTATTCCTTACCTTATTACCTCTTATTCCTAAATAAAATGAATAGAATTAATCAATTATTCGAAAGTAAGAAAGAGAACATTCTTTCAGTATATTTTACGGCTGGTTTTCCAAAATTGGAAGATACTTTGCCAACTCTAAAGTGTTTACAGGCAAATGGTGTGGATTTAATAGAGATTGGTGTGCCTTTTTCCGATCCTATGGCAGATGGAGTAGTAATACAAAATAGTAGTCATTTGGCGCTTCAGAATGGTATGAGCATCCGAAAATTATTTGAACAACTAACATCTGTGCGTGCAGAGATTCACATTCCACTGATTATGATGGGTTATTTAAATCCTGTAATGCAGTTTGGGTTCGAAAATTTCTGTAAAGAATGCAGTAGGGTAGGAGTGGACGGGATGATAATTCCGGACTTGCCAATGGCAGACTTCCTAGCCGAATACAAAGAAATTGCCAAGAAATATGGATTGGAATTTATCTTTCTTATTACACCTGAAACATCTGAAGAGCGAATTCGAGAAATAGACGGTAATACCAACGGTTTTATCTATATGGTTTCTTCAGCTGCCACTACGGGCACTCAAAGTTCGTTTGATAATAAAGTTGATTATTTCAATCATATAAATGCTATGAACCTCAAGAATCCACGATTGATAGGCTTTGGCATTTCCAATAAATCTACTCGTGAAATGGTAAATCGGTACTCATCAGGTGCAATTATTGGTAGTGCTTTTATTAAAGCTTTGCAAGAAACTCTTGATGTTGAAAAAGGAGTTAAATTGTTACTTGAAAATCTACAAAAATAAGAGCCTAAAATAGTTGGAAGTAAACTAAAACAGAATGAGCTTAACTAAGAAATAGATAAGCTCATTCTGTTTTAATAATCGAAATGTCTAAACTTCTATGATTTTAGCAAAATCTTTCCATTGATCTGCACTTCTATATGCCTTTTTTGTGCCAACTGGTACGTATAAAATACATGCACTTATATCTATACCATGAAAAACCTCAATTTCAGAGCTAAGGTCCATGGGTATTTTCCCTTGTATGAATATTGATTTCAGATTATTACAATGAGAAAATGCACGATAATTTATAGAAATAACTGATGCAGGGATTGTTATTGAAGTCAGACCGCTACAATGATCAAAAGCTAAATGTTTTATTCTTCTGACAGATGTTGGTATAACAACCGAAGTTAGTTTTTTACATCGTGCAAATGCTTCAATTCCAATTGTAGTAACTGATGAAGGAATAACATACCCTCCATTTATTGAGAAAGGACAATGCATTAAAGTGGAAATTTTTTTGTCGAAAAAGACTCCTTCTTTACTTGAAGAATTTATATCTAACAATAATGAAGAAAGGCTTTCTTTATATGCATTTCTTTCAATTAGTGGTACTGACGAATGAGTAGCAAGTGAAATCATAAGCGTAGGTTTCATTTATTTGACAAATTTTGGTTAGAAATTCGCCATGTTAAGAAAATTCTTTGTAATTGACTTGTAAACAATGTTTTTGAAAGAATGATAGAATGTGTAAACAAAAGCATCCAAATCAATAAAATTCATTCTTTAAAAAACAGGTATTTTATACTAAACTATTGTCATATTTGAATTTAAACAATTTTGTTTTTTAGGACTACAAATGTATGAATTAATAAACGCACTAAAGCAAAAAAAAGTATTTTATTATTCTCAATATTTGAAAATAATATAAACACTTTCATTTTTTATCTATTGGAATAGATTGTCTAAAAAATTGATTTGTAAATAATTATATTACATAAATGCTATTGTAAATGAAAGCATTTAATCTTTATATTTAACGATAATTATTGTCTCTGGAGAATTGTAATTCAATTTAAACTGAAATTTTGCAATATCTATATGTAATGATTTGATTTTAAGCAACAATTGCAGTATTTACTTAAATACGGCAATTGTTGTTTATAAAATAAGGTTGCCAATTTCTACAAAGTTTTTCTCACTTCTGTTTCTTCGTAGCTTTCAACCATATCACCTACTTGAATATCGTTGTAGTTTTTGATGTTCAAACCACATTCGTAGTTCGTTCCAACTTCTTTTACATCGTCTTTGAACCGTTTTAATGAATCCAGTTCTCCAGTATAAACAACTATACCATCGCGGATAATTCGGATTTTGTTGCTACGTTTGATTTTCCCTTCACGTACCAAACAACCGGCAATTGTACCCACTTTCGTAATTTTAAATACTTCAAGAATTTCAACTGTAGCAGTAATTTCTTCTTTTATTTCAGGAGAAAGCATACCTTCCATTGCGGATTTAATTTCTTCTATTGCATCGTAAATAATGGAGTACAAACGTATATCAATTTCTTCTTTTTCAGCAATTTTGCGCGCTGAGGTAGTTGGTCGAACTTGGAAACCACAAATTATAGCATTCGAAGCAGCGGCAAGCAAGATGTCCGAATCGGAAATTGCCCCTACAGCTTTGTGAATCACATTTACTTGTATGTTTTCGGTTGAGAGTTTCTGCAAAGAATCTGATAAAGCCTCTACTGAACCATCCACATCACCTTTAACAATGATATTTAATTCTTTGAAATCACCAAGCGCAATACGTCTTCCCAACTCATCCAGTGTAAAGTGTTTCTTTGTACGTAAGCTCTGTTCACGTTGTAATTGTTCACGTTTGTTGGCAATGCCACGAGCTTCATGTTCCGAAGTCAATACGTTAAAAGTGTCACCTGCTTGAGGAGCACCATTTAGACCTAAAATAAGTACCGGTTCGCCGGGTTTTACTTCAGTAATGCGTTGATTTCTTTCATTGAACAAAGCTTTTACTTTTCCAAAATAAGTTCCGGCTAATACAACATCACCAAGGCGGAGTGTACCGTTTTCAACTAATATTGTAGAAACATATCCGCGTCCTTTATCTAAGGTTGATTCGATAACCGAACCAATTGCACGTTTGTTTGGATTAGCTTTCAAATCCAGTAATTCAGCTTCAAGCAATACTTTCTCAAGTAATTCCGAGATTCCTTCACCCTTTTTTGCTGATATTTCTTGTGATTGATATTTACCCCCCCAGTCTTCAACCAGGTAGTTCATTTGAGCTAGAGCTTCTTTAATCTTTTCGGGATTTGCTCCTGGTTTATCTATTTTATTTATGGCAAAAACAATAGGTGTATTCGCAGCGGCAGCGTGATTTATAGCTTCAATAGTTTGAGGCATTACACTATCGTCGGCAGCTACAACGATAATAACAATGTCGGTTACTTTAGCTCCACGAGCACGCATGGCGGTAAACGCTTCGTGACCTGGAGTATCGAGGAACGTTATGTGTTGTCCGTTTTCCAGTTTCACATTATATGCACCAATGTGCTGTGTTATACCTCCGGCTTCACCAGCAATTACATTGGCTTTACGTATATAGTCAAGCAAAGATGTTTTTCCGTGGTCAACGTGTCCCATGACGGTAACAATAGGAGCTCGTTGTAGCAAGTCAACTTCATTGTCAACTTCTTCTTCTCCAATAGCTTCAATAACATCGGCACTTACATATTCGGTTGTAAAACCAAACTCTTCGGCAACAATATTAATGGTTTCTGCATCCAAACGTTGATTGATAGATACCATTAAACCGATGTTCATACAAGTTGCAATAACTTGGTTAACTGTAACATCCATCATTACTGCTAATTCACTTGCTGTAACAAATTCTGTAAGTTTTATTATACTTTCACCTTCACGTTCACGTTGTGCTTGCTCAAGTTGTCGGGAGTTTATACTATCACGTTTATCGCGACGGTATTTTGATCCTTTTCCTCTTTTATTGGCTGCACCGGATAGTCGTGCTAAGGTTTCTTTTATTTGTTTTTGAACATCAACTTCGTTTACAACAGTTTTAATCGGCCTTTTAGGGGCATTTTTATTTGGTCGTGCTCCTGCGTTCGCTGCATTTCCAGCACCGCCACCGGTTGTTCCGGGAGTAACTTTTTTAGGATGCGCAAAACCTTGTGTAGGTCCATTGGGCTGTGGAACTCTTGTAATATCAACTTTTTGATTAGAGAAACGTTCACGTTTTTTCTTAGGTTGTCCTCCTGTTCCAACGGTATTTGTATTGAGTATTGGGCGTATAATTTTAGTTTCAGCACCCCCAACAACTTTTTTAGGTTCGATTATGATTTTGCTCTTATCTTCCCTTTCTCTGCGTTTTTGTTCTTTTGTTTTGGGTTTTGGGCGAGTACTTTGGTTTAAAAGATCCAAATTAATCGTTCCTATTACAACAGGTGCTTTATCAAGAGTAGGTCGCGACAAAGAGAACACTTCATCTTCTTCATGGTCGTTGTCTTTTGTTTCAACATTTACAGCCGCTGTCTCAACTGTTTCTGCTTCTTCAACTACTTTGACTTCTTTTTTGTGAGTATGATGTTTTACTGTTTCAACTTTCGTTTCAACAGTTGATTGCGGCTCTTTTGCAATTACTTTTTCTTCCTTCTGTATAGGTTTTACAGGTTCCGCTTTAGCAATCTCAATTTCTACTTTTGGTTGAGGTTCTGCTTTAGGAATAGCTGTTTCAGGCACTTTCTGCGGTTCAGGTTTTGGAGTTTCTACTATTTCCTTTTTTACTTCAGGTTGAACAATCTTTTTCTCTTCAACCACTTTCTCAACTACCGGTTTTGGAACTTCTGCAATAATTGGTTTCTCAACTACAATCGGTTTCTCAACTATTGGTGTTTGTACCTTTTCTTCGTGTTTAATTTCAGTGTGTTTTTCCTTTACATTCAAATCGATATGTCCAACAGATTTGAAATGAGGTAATTGATCTTCTGAAATTTTGACATGAATAGTCTCATCTGTTTTCTCAACAGGTTTAGGTTGATTATAGCCTTCTATGGCCACAGTTTCGCCTTTATCTTTCAAATGACGTTCCTGGCTTAATCGCTCCGATTCAATTTTCAGAGCCATATCTTTGTTAAATTCTTTTGCCAATAAAAGATGTAAATCGTCCGACAATTTTAAATTGGGATCGACAACAATTTTATGGCCTTTTTTCGCCAAAAATTCAACAGCGGTAGTCATACCGACATTCAAATCTTTACAGGCTTTACTTAATCTTATGGACATATTCTATAATTACAGTTTTCTATTTTTAATAAAAGTTTCCAGTTAATTTCAATTAATACCGGAACGCTGAACCCAAATAGGGTTATTCTTCTTCGGCAAATTCCGCATTCAGAATTGCCAATACATCGTCAACTGTTTCCTCTTCGAGATCTGTTCTGCGAATTAAATCCTGACGAGAAATAGCTAAAACACTCTTAGCCGTATCACAACCAATAGCTTTCAACGCATCAATAACCCATTGATCAATTTCGTCGCTGAATTCATCTAAGTAAATATCTTCAGTTTCAGTTTCTTCATCGAGTTCACGGAATACATCTAGTGTATAGCCGGTAAGCATACCTGCCAATTTAATATTTGTACCACCCTTACCAATGGCTTGAGAAACTTCTTCAGGTTTCAAATATATTTCTGCTTTTTTCTCTACTTCGTTTAAGCGAATTGAAGAAATTTTTGCAGGACTTAATGCGCGAGATATAAATAAGTTGACGTTATTTGTGTAGTTAATTACATCGATGTTTTCGTTACGCAATTCACGAACTATGCCATGAATACGAGAACCTTTCACGCCAACACATGCTCCAACCGGATCTATACGATCGTCATACGATTCTACTGCCACTTTCGCACGTTCTCCAGGTATGCGGGCGATTTTCTTGACAATAATTAAACCTTCATGAATTTCAGGTACTTCCAGTTCGAATAGACGTTCCAAAAATACAGGTGAAATACGTGAAAGTATAATTTTGGGATTGTTGTTTTTGTTCTCAACCATGGCAACTACTGCGCGAACGGTATCACCTTTACGATAAAAGTCAGACGGAATTTGTTCCGATTTTGGTAAATAAAGCTCATTACCCTCATCGTCAATAAGCAACATTTCCTTTTTCCATATTTGGTATAATTCGGCACTCACAATTTGACCAACTTTCTCGCTGTATTTGCTGAAAACGTTGTCTTTTTGAAGTTCAAGTATTTTGGACGAAAGTGTTTGACGAAGTGTTAAAATTGCGCGACGACCAAAACCAATAAAGTCAACTAATTCTGTTACATCTTCATCGATTTCGTAATCTTCATCAATTTTTTTTGCATCACTTATTGAAATCTGTAAATTTGGATCTTCTAAGTCTTCATCAGCCACTACGGTACGGTTACGATAAATTTCAAAGTCACCCTTGTCAGGGTTGATAATCACATCGTAATTTTCGTCAGTTCCAAACATTTTTGAAATAACATTACGGAATGATTCTTCCATAACACTAATCAAAGTACTTCTATCGATGTTTTTTAGCTCTTTGAACTCCGAAAAAGTATCAATTAAGCTAATAGTTTCTTTTTTGCTCATGGCTTATTT
>Ga0302215_10003185_pt1 | contig 11095 bp, 4 predicted proteins | sample II_Fen_N3_1_FD_194580 | JGI IMG/M metagenome (GOLD analysis project Ga0302215, IMG submission 194580) | Peat permafrost microbial communities from Stordalen Mire near Abisko, Sweden - II_Fen_N3_1 | ecosystem: Environmental > Terrestrial > Soil > Wetlands > Permafrost | place: Sweden: Abisko... | reverse complement strand
AACATTTTCTAGTCTTATAACTCGTTGAGAGAATACTTTACAAATGGTTTAGAGGTTTCTAAATTTTTTTGAATATTATAATACAATTCCTTTTTTTTGAATTTTTAAGAAAATGAATTATTTGAACTTCTCAAGTTTCAATAAATAAATCAGTATTAAATAATGAATCGTAAAAATCACAAAACGCATCGATTGTTCGTAATGGTGTTGGGAAGTTTAATACTTTCGCTAACAGGGTATTCTCAAACCCGAATTCTCTATCTGGATAACTCAAACAGTCAAATCCACTGGAAGTTAAAACCTCAGAATGAGGTTGGAAGAGATAGTTTAAAGGCATTTAATCCCGGATATAAAACGAATAATTGGGTTGAGGCAACCGTTCCGGGTACAGTTTTTACTTCCTATGTGAACGCTGGATTGGAAAAAGATCCCAATTTTGGTGATAACATTTATAACGTTGACAAGGATAAATACAACCGGAACTTCTGGTACAGAACTGAATTCACAGTGCCGGAGAACTTTACAAAAGAAAGAATATGGCTTCATTTCAGGGGAGTGAACCGCCGTGGGCAGGTTTATCTGAATGGACAGAAAATTGGAATTCTGGATGGATTCATGGATAAGGGGAAGTTTGATGTCACTACACAGGTAAATAAGCAAGCACAGAATGTCCTTTTGGTGTTGGTATCAGTTCCTGAACCACCCATGTCGAATTATGCCAGTCCGACTTATGTTTCAAGTGGCGGTTGGGACTGGATGCCTTATGTCCCTGGGTTAAATTCGGGGATAACCGATAAGGTATTTCTTTCGAATACAGGAAATATTGTCCTGGAAGATCCATGGGTCAGAACTGTGCTGCCTACAAACGCCAGGGCAGATGTTTCGGTATCAGTTGGTATACGGAATGCATCAGGTCAGTACCTACAAGGTGAATTAACCGGTGTTATTCAACCGGGCAATGTTTCATTTTCTAAAAAAGTTAACGTTGAAGCAAACCGTACGGTAGAGCTTAAACTTGATAAAAACCAATTTGAGCAACTGTCAGTTCAAAATCCCCGGCTTTGGTGGCCAAACGGATATGGTGAACCAAACTTATATACCTGCAATTTGAGCTTTAAAATTGGAGACCAGGTTTCAGATGTAAAGAAAATCACCTTTGGAATCAAACAGTATTCGTACGATTCAATTGGTGGAGTGCTGCATGTTTCTATAAACGGAGTCAGAACTTTTATCAAAGGTGGCAACTGGGGTATGTCGGAATACCTGTTGCGGGCAAGAGGAAAGGAATATGATACTAAAGTAAGGTTCCATAAAGAGATGAATTTTAATATGATACGCAACTGGATCGGATCAACCACTGATGAAGAGTTTTATGATGCCTGTGATAAATACGGGATTATGGTTTGGGACGATTTCTGGTTAAATTCCAATCCGAATTTACCGGGTGATATCAATTGCTTCAATGTAAATGTGATCGAAAAGATTAAACGATTCAGAAATCATCCATCCATTGCCATATGGTGTGGTGACAATGAAGGTTGGCCTGAACCACCCTTGAATAACTGGATACGCGAAAATATCCGGGTGTTCGATGGGGATGACAGGCACTACCAGGGGAACTCGCACGAGGGCGGTTTATCCGGAAGCGGTTATTGGGGCAATCGGGATCCGAAATGGTATTTTACACCTTATCCTGAAAGTATAGGTGGTACAAGAGGCTGGGGATTACGAACGGAAATCGGGACTGCTGTTTTTCCGAATATCGAAAGCTTCAGGAAATTTATGCCCTTGGACAAACTCTGGCCCCGGAATGAAATGTGGAACAAGCATTACTTTGGAAATGGAGCATCAAATGCCACTCCCGACTACTATGACAGCAGTATTTCAGAACGGTATGGTGAACCCAAAGGGATTGAAGAGTATTGCCGCAAAGCTCAACTCCTGAATATTGAAACAAACAAAGCCATGTACGAAGGCTGGGAAGACCATATGTGGGAAGATGCCTCAGGTGTTATGACCTGGATGAGCCAATCGGCTTATCCTTCCATGGTGTGGCAAACCTATGACTATTATTACGATCCAACAGGTGCTTACTGGGGTGCAAAATCAGCCTGCGAACCGGTTCACATTCTATGGAACCCACTTAATAATTCGGTTAAAGTCATCAATACCACCCGTAACGAACTGGATAATTTGAACGCTGAGATATCTGTTTTTAATTTAGACGGAAAAGAAGTGAAAGAATATTGCGGAAATGTAACACTCAATTCTTCTTCAAATACAGCAACACAATGTTTTATTATTCCTTTTAATAAAAATCAGGAAAATATTGCATTGAATAAGTCGGTCATTGCCTCCTCCACCGATCAGGGAAGCCCCTTGTTTGTAACAGATGGGAAAAGTGATACCCGCTGGTCGAGCAAAGCGACCGATGATGAATGGATTTATATGGATTTGGGAAAAACTGAAAACGTTAACGGAGTCGGAATAAACTGGGAGTCTGCATATGCAAAAAAATATAAGATTCAGGTTTCTACAGATATGAAGATATGGAAGACCGTTTATTCAATTACAGATGGTCGCGAAGGAAAAATTCATATCGATTTTGAAGACCAGAATGCGCGGTATGTAAGAATGCTTGGCTTGGAAAGAGCAACCTGGTATGGTTATTCAATATGGGCTTTTGAAGTGTTCGGTGCCGTGCCACAGCACAACGGACTGACCGATGTCCATTTTATCAGATTGAAACTTAAGAATACTGCAGGAAAATTGTTGAGTGAAAACTTCTACTGGAGAGGAAACAAAAGCAAAGATTTTACTGCATTGAATAGTCTGCCATCAGTAGTTCTGAAATCAAATATTAGAATTTCGAGAGTTGATGGCAAGTATAAATTAAATGCCAGAATATCTAATCCGACTTCAACGGTTGCTTTTGGTACCTGGGTGCAAATCACGAATTCATTTACAAAGGAACGTATTTTACCCTCAATAATCAGTGATAATTACTTTACATTGTTCCCGGGCGAATCAAAGGAAATCCAGGCAGAATTTGATGAAAACCTGTTGAAGGCAGGAGAGAAACCTGTATTTCAGATTGAACCGTATAATAATTTAAAAAAATAATACTATTGTGAAGAAGCTCTTCTTATACACCTGTTGTCTGTTTTTATTACCGGCAACAGGGATTTCTCAACGTTATGTACTTTTCTCACCGGATAAAAAAGTTGAGCTGACAGTTATAAATGATAGTGTTTTAGGATATTCCCTGGTTTATCATGGAAAAATGGTAACACAGCATTCAACACTGGGCATGACTCTTGGATCAGGGAATCGTTGGGGTTTCAGAAACAAAGTGATTCATAAAACAGATAGGAAGGAAAACAGTATGGTCAGGTTGGTTACAGGAAATTACCGTGAAATCAACAATAAATACAACGAACTGAAATTTAATTTTGATGCAGGTTACTCCGTATGTTTCAGACTGTTTAACGAAGGGATGGCTTACCGGTTTGAAGGTGATGGCAGAGCTGCGGATTCTATAACGGTAACATCCGAAAAAGCCTGTTTCCGGTTATTGGATGATCCGGCTGTTATTTTTCCCGAAACAAATAATTTTACTGCATGGGAGTTAAGCCATCAGTTATACAAAGCTGTTTCAGATATTGAGAATGGAAAATACGGCATTACACCTGTTTTGTTTGACAATAAAAAACAGGGATTGAAAGTGGTGATTGCCGAATCAGACCTTAATAATTACCCGGGGATGTATCTACAAAAAGTGGAAGCTACTATGAATGGATTTTGGGCTTTGTACCCAAAAAAAATTGAAATGGGAAGCTGGGGAAATTTTGTGACTGTGGTGAAAGAACGAACCGGCTTTATTACACGTACCCCCGGGAACCAGGCATTTCCATGGAGAATAATGATTGTTTCGGACGACGACCGGCAGTTGTTGACCAATAACATGATTTATTTGCTGGCTAAACCTCAACAAATAAAAAATACAGGTTGGATAAAACCGGGGAAAGCTACCTGGGAATGGTGGCATTGTGCCATTCTCGAAAAGGCACCATTCGAATCAGGCCCAAAAAAGCTTTCAACCAAACTTTATAAGTATTACATAGATTTTGCTTCTGAAAACAAACTGGAGTACCTGTTGATAGATGCGGGTTGGTCCAATTTGTTCAAACCAAATGAATTGAATCCAAAAGTGGATGTCAGGGAAATAATCCGGTACGGGAAGGAGAAAAAGGTAGGAGTGTTTCTCTGGACTGTTGCTTCAACGTTGATGAAATATCCTGATAAATACCTGGATTCAATCAGCAGTTGGGGAGCAGCCGGAGTAAAAATAGATTTCTTTGACCGTGATGATGCTCAGATAATACCAAAGTATGAAGCACTTGCAAAGGCCTGTGCAGATCGCCATTTGCTGGTTGATTTTCACGGTTGCAGTAAACCCACCGGATTAAACCGTGCTTATCCGAATATTCTTTCGTATGAAGCAGTTCGTGGGTTGGAATGTTCTAAATGGGATACTTCCACAAATCCGGATTACAGGCTTCAGTTTATTTTCAGCAGAATGTTGGCAGGACCGATCGATTACACCCCCGGTTCAATGCGTAATTCAACTTTGAAAAACTTTAAGCCCATAGATCCGGGATTACCCATGAGCCTCGGGACACGTTCCCAGGAACTTGCAGAATACGTTATTATAAACAGTTCACTGGTCATGCTAGCCGATTCACCGGATGAATACCGTAAATATCCGGATATTCTGAAATATCTTTCAGAGGTGCCGGTAACCTGGGATGATTCGAAGGTACTTGAAGCAAAGGTAGGTGAATATGCAGTGGTAGCTAAACAATCAGGAAAAAAGTGGTATGTTGCTGGTATGAATGCATGGGGCAAAAGATCCGTATCTATAATATTATCTTTCCTTTCGAAAGACAAAAAATACAAAGCAGAAATATATAAAGACACGGATAAAAGCAATGAAGATGCAAACAGTTATAAACACGAAATAATAAATGTAGATGGATCTAAATCATTTAACCAGAATATGGCTTCAGGAGGCGGATTTGTGATGGTTATTTCTGAGAAATAGAAACATAATTTGTAAAAACAGGATAGCCTGTAAGGAAATTGAAAAATTTTCTTACGGGCTTTCTTTTAAAATTAGCAGTATCCTCATATAAATATTTTTATTGAAAATAAAAGTATGATGTGTTACAATTTGATTTGATCCATTGCAATGAAACAGAAGGCTGGTTTGGTAAAAAGGGGAAAAAGGAATCGTACCAAAAGTTTTAATTTTTCTCAATGTTTTAGCAAATCCACAAGAATTCACAACTTCCTGTAGAATAGATTTTATATTACTTTGAAATAATCCGTTTTCTAAATTCATTCGTATATATAAAAACCATAGAATTTCATATGGATTGACAACCTGGAAATAAAAGGGATATTGGAATTTATTGCTATGTTCAATTATTTTAAAATAGATTACTTAAAAAAAATACAATCGTCACAAATAAATGATTTATTGTTTCAAAAAGCGATATCAGTTTTTCGAATGAGACGAAATTACCATTTAAAAGTACAATTGTGCTTAATTAAGTTGTGCGATGATGGTACTTTTGTATAGTTTAAATGATTCCCGTAACCAAAACAGATAATTCAATCGTAAGTTTAATTTATTTTAGGTATTGGTTATGTAATGTAAATATTTGCAGAAGATAAAATCAAATTTGTAAAAACGTAAAAATAAGGTGAATCAAAGGCTAACTATCATATAAGATGAATTTGTCATCAACTATCATTTTTGAAAAATTGAGTAACTAAAATATCGAAAGAATGAAAAAAGTAATTATTTCAATAATTTTCTTGCATTTAGTTTTTGTTGGCCAGGCACAGCAAATTATAGGATTGACTAATTGGAAATTCAAAACAGGGGACAACTTAGAGTGGTCTAAACCCGATTATAACGATGTATCCTGGAAAACAATTCAGGCAGGTATAAATTGGGAAGCTGAGGGATATGCCGGATATGATGGTTATGCCTGGTATCGAATTAAGTTTTATTTGCCTTCAAAAATGAAAGAAAACGTTCTTTTCAAAGATTCTTTGATGTTTCTACTTGGGAAGATTGATGATCGTGACCAGACTTTTCTGAATGGAAATATTATAGGTCAAAATGCTAAATTAATTCGGACTGGAAAGAATTCAATTTTGCAGGATTTATCAGGTTTGGAATCAGCATGGGATGTGTCCCGGAAATATTCTGTTTCAACAAATGATGTTCGACTGAAATGGGACAAAGAAAATGTGTTGGCAATCAGAGTTCATGATGGAGGAGGGGATGGAGGTATGTATAGTTTACCTGTAAATATCAGAATGGAAAATTTAAATGATAATTTAGTTTTTGATATAGAATCTAACAGTCTGCAAGTAAAACCAGATGGGACATTTAACAAAACCTTTACCCTTAAAAACCGTTCATCATTACCTGAAATAAAAGGAAGATTAATTATGGAAATAACTAATCAGGATACAAAAAAAGTAATAACTAAACAGATCCTTAGCGTTTTCCTAAAAAAGGAGGAAGTAGCCTTTACTGTGAATTTTAAAGGAAACAGATCACAACGTTTGAAAGCAAGCTATACTTTTATTGAATCAAAAAATAAATCAAGTGTTATTCATACTCAGAAGTTTCCTTATATACTGACTCCTAAAGAATCCGAAACTCCTAAAATAAACGGGACCAAAGTGGTAGGTGTCCGTCCGGGTTCACCCTTCTTATATCGAATTCCTGCAACAGGCATAAAACCAATGACTTTTACAGTCGAAAATCTTCCGGAAGGATTATTTCTGGAAACAGATAAAGGTATAATTACCGGAAATATAAAGCAAAAAGGAGATTATCTGATTAAGCTGAAAGCAGTAAATACTAAAGGTGAAACAACCCGAAACTTGAAAATTGTGGTGGGTGACCGTATTGCACTGACCCCACCTATGGGATGGAATAGTTGGAACTGTTTCGGCCTAACGGTTGATGAAGAAAAAGTAAAAGCAACAGCAGATATTTTTTTAAAGACAGGTATTGCTGATCATGGATGGACCTACATCAATATTGACGATGGGTGGGAAGCATCACAACGTAATGGTCAGGGAAATATAGCTCCCAACGGGAAATTTAAAAACATGAAAGCATTGACAGATTATATTCATGGGTACGGACTTAAGGCCGGACTATATTCATCTCCAGGACCTAAGACCTGTGGAAATTATCTGGGTAGCTATCAACATGAAGAAAGCGATGCAAAAATGTATGCAGATTGGGGTTTCGATTACCTGAAATATGATTGGTGTTCATATGATCAGATTGCTGAAGACCGCAGCCTTATTGAGCTTCAAAAGCCATATAAAACAATGCAGTTGGCACTTGAGAAAACAAACCGTGATATTTTGTTTAGTTTATGTCAATATGGAATGGGGGATGTCTGGAGTTGGGGTGACAAAGTGGGAGGAAATGCCTGGCGAACAACCGGTGATATTATTTGGACTTGGGAAAGCATGAGTGGTATAGGCTTTCATCAGGAAGCTGCAGCGCCTTATGCTAAACCCGGGAACTGGAATGATCCTGATATGCTGGTTGTCGGATGGGTTGGTTTTGGTAATCCACATCCAACAAATCTAACACCCGATGAACAATATACTCATATCAGCCTTTGGTCATTGTTGGCAGCCCCATTACTTATTGGTTGCGACCTTACCAAACTTGATGAATTTACACTGAATCTACTAACGAATGACGAAGTTATTGACATTGACCAGGATCCTCTGGGAAAACAGGCAATACCTGTTCAAAAAACAGCAGACTATCAAATTATGGTGAAAGAGATGGAAGATGGATCAAAAGCGGTTGGATTATTCAATCTTACAGAAAAAGATCTGAAAATATCGGCAACCTGGGCTGTACTTCAATTAAGTGGCAAACAAACGGTAAGAGATGTTTGGAGACAAAAAGATTTGGAGATATCCGGAGATAAGTTTGAAAGTATTGTGCCATCGCATGGTGTTATGCTGGTTAGGATAAGCAAACCAGTCGAAAATTAAAATACTTTAGCTGTGTCTTTATAATCCAGATACAAGATATAGAATAGTTTTTGCACATTAGTTAACAGTTATACAATACATTAATCAAAAAAATAGTTATGATTGCACACAAAAAAAAAGTTATTTGTCTTATTATTAGTGTTTGTTTGAGCCATTTTTTACTATCGGCTCAAAACAAGGATTTAAATTATTTATTATGGTATCAACAACCGGCAAATGAATGGATGAAAGCTCTTCCACTTGGTAATGGAAGGATTGGAGTCATGGTATATGGAGGAATTGAACAGGAAACTCTTGCGTTGAATGAAGTAACAATGTGGTCAGGTCAGCCGGATAATAATCAGGAAATACCCTGTGGAAAGGAAAAATTATCAGAAATCAGGAAGCTGTTTTTTGATGGTAAACTGGAGGAAGGTAACCGAATGGCAACTGAATACCTGTCCGGTAAGCCAAACTCATTTGGTACAAATTTACCAATAGGTAATCTTGTTATTAAATTTAACAATGGCGGATCACCTGTTTCCGATTACAGACGGGAATTGAACCTTAAAAATTCAATTGCAGAAGTCAATTATAAGCAAAAGGATATCAAATTTAAACGTGAGTATTTCTGTTCAAATCCGGATGATGTTTTGGCCATTAAACTTTCGGCAGATAAAAAAGCTTCTATTAATTTGGATTTGTCATTAGATTTGTTGAGGCAATCAAAAATAAGTGTATCTCAAAATGAGATTGAGTTCTCAGGTAAAGTTGCTTTCGATAAATTTGGTCCCGGAGGTGTTAACTTTTTGGGAAAGATCAGGGTTTTAATAAAAGGAGGAAATATTCGTAAAAACAATACTAACTTAACTGTTACTAAAGCTGATGAAGTTATAGTTTATTTTGATGTGAGAACTGATTATGTCAGCAAGGAATACAAAGAAAAATGCAATGCTACCATCGCGAATGTCGTTGCAAAAACATATGATAAGATTAAACAAGACCATATCAGTGATTATAAGAAACTGTTTGACCGTGTCGATTTGTCCTTTGCAGGAAAAAATGATAGTAACCTTCCAACTGATATTCGTTGGAAAAACAAAAAAGAAGGTGGAAAAGACGATGTAGGTTTTGATGCACTGTTTTTTCACTACGGACGATATTTGCTGATCTCATCATCCCGTGAAAATTCACCATTACCATTAAATCTTCAGGGTATCTGGAATGATAATCTAGCCTGTAATATGCCCTGGACATGTGACTATCATCTTGATATGAACACTCAACAGAATTATTGGTCATCAAATGTTGTAAATTTAAGTGAAAGTAATGTCCCTCTTTTCAATTATATTGAAAAATTATCCAATGAAGGTGAAAAAACAGCTATGAAATCGTATGGTTGTCGGGGTTGGGTAGCTCATACAGTGGCGAATGTCTGGGGGTATACAGCTCCTGGTCAAGGGGTAAGCTGGGGACTTTTTCCCACAGCAGGTGCCTGGATAGCTTCTCATCTTTGGACAGAATACTGTTATACACAGAATGTTGATTTTTTGCAAAAACAGGCCTATCCAATTCTACGAAAAACAGCTCTTTTTCTAAAAGATTATATGGTTGTAAATCCAAACAATGGTTTCTTAATGACAGGTCCGGGTATTTCACCTGAAAATTCATTTATGTATAATGGGCATGATTTGTCATTATCCATGATGCCTACATGTGACAGAGAACTTGTTTATGAAACCTATACATCTTGTATTGAAGCATCAAAGATATTAAATGTTGATGTGGACTTCAGAAAATCACTGGAAAGAGATTTAAAAAAATTACCACCCATCAAAATCGGGAAAGATGGCACCATTCAGGAATGGTTTGAAGACTATGATCAAGCTCATCCGAATCACAGGCATACATCGCACTTGTTGGCTTTATATCCTTTTAATCAAATCTCACTTTCCGGAACACCGGATCTGGCAAAAGCTGCCGACAGTACAATCTATAAAAGACAACATGCCCAAGGTTGGGAAGATGTGGAATGGAGCCGTGCCAACATGATCAATTTCTTTGCACGATTGAGGAAACCGGATCAGGCCTATGAGAACTTATCTATGTTATTGAAAGGTGCTACCCGGGAAAATCTGTTTACCATGTCAGCAAAAGGAGTTGCAGGAGCAACGCAGGATATTTTTAGTTTTGACGCAAACGAAGCGGGTATTGCCGGTATAGCAGAAATGTTGGTACAAAGTCAGGAAGGGTATATTGATTTTTTACCTGCCTTACCTGTACAATGGATGTCCGGACAATTTAAAGGACTTTGTGTCAGAGGAGGAGCTGAACTAGATCTTAAATGGGAAAATGGACATGTGAAACAGGTATCCCTTAAAGCTTCCTGTAACAATTTGTTCAGGATAAAGTTACCATCAGAAGGAAAACCTGAATTGTCAATTAATGGAAGAAAACAAAATTTTCAAATAGATAATAATCGTTTGATTTCTCTAAAACTTTTAAAGAACGATGTTGCAATGATTCAGTATTGATAATATTGGCCTGCTTAATCAGATGAAAATGAGATACTAAGTATTCCATGGCTTACCTTAAAAAAAACTTTTTTGTAATGGATTAAATTTAATACAATTTTTTTTATACAAAAAATTTAGTTTAAAAAAGTCAAATCAACAGATAAAATGAAAATCAAATGTGAATGCATCTGACTGACATAAAATGGATTTGGCTTCGGGAGGTGGTTTTGTGATGGCTATTTCTTAAGAATTGAAAAAGTTTAAAGGTTTGTTTTATAAATTGTTATAATTTCATTTTGTAAATAATGAAAGTCTGTAAGTAAGTTGTATTTTTGAACAATTTTATTACGGACTTTCGAATATAGTACTTATTTATGGCAAAAAAAGAAGGGTTTAAAGGTGAAAGATCAATAATCGTTCCGACTTTGATTGTCCAGAACCTTAAAACTGATTTTTTCGGGAAAGATCTTCATATCACGCATATC
>Ga0302215_10003183_pt1 | contig 11096 bp, 13 predicted proteins | sample II_Fen_N3_1_FD_194580 | JGI IMG/M metagenome (GOLD analysis project Ga0302215, IMG submission 194580) | Peat permafrost microbial communities from Stordalen Mire near Abisko, Sweden - II_Fen_N3_1 | ecosystem: Environmental > Terrestrial > Soil > Wetlands > Permafrost | place: Sweden: Abisko... | reverse complement strand
GTACCAAAGTATCCATTAAAAGTGTGCTTGGAAGCTGGACGGAGATTAAACTCGGCAATGGAAATATTGGTTGGGTGGAACAAAAATGTATTGAAAAAATTTAGCTTCTGCTTTTTAAATAATATGACAAATAAAATGTCGTATTTTTTTCTGATTAGATAATTCGTTGTGATTTTGTATTTACTTTGTGTAAACTTAGTGCTTTTGTGACTTGGTGGCTATCTTTTTTGCCACAAAGACACTAAGACAAAAAGAACCACTAAGAATAGTACGATATTAATTACATTCAATTTAATTCTTCTTTCAAAACTAAAATAATAAACAATTGTAGGAATGAATATTATCGACTCGTTGAAACTTTGGGATACTAATTTGTTCTTATTTTTGAACGGATTACATTCGTCCTTTTTCGATGAGTTTATGTATGTGTTCAGCGAAAAACTCACCTGGATTCCCCTCTACATTTCTGTTTTATATATTGTAATAAAGTTTTGGAAATCAAAATCGTTGTGGGTTATTCTGGCCTTAGTTCTCTGTATCGTAATTTCCGACCAGGTTTCTTCCGGCCTTATTAAAGATTTAGTTCAGCGCCCCCGACCTTCGCACGCTGAGAATTTAAAAGGTCTTGTTCATTTGGTTTACAATTACAGTGGTGGCCGGTTTGGTTTTGTGTCTTCTCATGCTGCCAATGCTTTTGGGTTTGCATTGCTTTCATCGCTTTTGTTCAAAAATCGAATATACACGCTCTCAATTTTTTGTTGGGCTATCTTAACGGCATATTCCCGTATCTATCTGGGTGTACATTATCCGCTGGATGTTTTGGGCGGAATTTTGGTTGGTACTTTAGATGCTATTCTTTGTTTTTGGACACTTCGTAAGCTCCGACCAGTCATCGTTAACGCTCAGATTCAGAATTTGCAAACAAGTAAAATAAAGGCATTAATACCTGTATTCACGCTGCTGTTATCTGTTGTTGCCCTTGTTGCTTACAGCTTTGTTATTTCCTTCTATAACCGGACCGGAGGCCTTTAAACTTCGTCTGTTTTCTCATGCAAAGAGACAACCTTCTCACTTTCTTTCAGTATCAATCATTCCGACACATAAGCAACAATCCATTCTTCCAGATCAGTTTCTGCATCCAACCCCAGTCGTTTTTTGATTGTTTTCCTGCGCACGTACATCGTATTTTTTTCCATGGACAATAAACTGCAAGAATCCTTCACATTTACATTCAGGCAAATTAATGCAATGACCATTTGATCCAAATAAGACAAATCCGAATACGTTTCTTTAAGTGAGGTTATACCGTTATCGAATAACTTGTTGACATTTTCAATATAGTCTTTCCAGACATTTTCGGTAAGAATAGATTGATGTGTAATTTCCTTAATAAAAGTATCCTTTGTATCCTGTTGGAGTATGCCCTTCTTCAATCGGTTTAGTCGCAGCGTGTTTTCAATTTTATAGTTTAAATTGAGACGGATGATTTCACGTTTTTGTTTATTTTTCGTTTTTGCCGCTTCTTTCTCAAATTCAAGAGCCTGTACTTTTTTATCCTGCACCAGCTTAGTTTTCTTGTTCCAATTCAATATTTGAAGTATTATAAATACGGCCAGTAAAACTATAAAGCCTAAAAAGGATATCCAGATCAACTTGCGTTGATTTGCTATGGTCAATTCGGAATTTTCTTTCTCTTTTTCCGATAAATCATATTGTTTGTCAATCCGGTATAACTGACTCTTTATATTTCTTTGATAAACAGAATCTCTTTTTGCATATGCTTTTTCCAGCAAATTGTAAGCTTGTTGATATTTTCCATTATTCTTGTAAATCAGTGCTCCTGAAACAAAACCCAAAAATGCATCCGGATTTTGTTTAGAATCGTTATATGATATGGCCAGGTAATATCTGGCTGAATCCGGCATATTTAATTTAGTATAAATATATGCCAGATAAGAGGCATAATAGGGTAAATTTAATTGCAGATGCCTGAATCCATTTAATATATTATCTTTTGATAAACGGTAATTCTTGTTGTATAACAATTCTCCCTGCCGGGTAAGTATTGTATAATAATTTAAAGAATCCCCTGCACCTTGAGCTAATTTCAGAGCTTTGTTTGAGTAAAGCATTACTGAGTCAAAGGGATAATTCAATTGATTATACATGTCTGAAATTTCCCGATAAGCATAAGCGGATGTTTTAAAATCATTTGCTAAGGTTGAATACCGAAGTGATTTTTGAAAATATTTTAGCGAATGATTATATAATTCATCGTACATACAGATATAACCCATATTAAACTGAACTAACCCCGATATTCTGTATTCACCGGTATTCTCAAGTAAATTTTCTGCATTTTTAAAAGCTATCATGGCTTCCTTATTCTTTTTGTTCACCCGATAGATGCAGCCTGTCAGATAATAAGCGATACCGGCATGTCTTTTATCTTTCCCTTGTGTGTAATATTCAATTGAAGTCTTGATTAAGCTATCTGACAAATTGGGTTTATGAAGTTTGTATTGTGCGTGTGTATAATTCAGGCACCAAGCTGCATAATCGGCATCTCCCATTTTCTCCGGATGACGCATATTTGATAAAATCAGAAATGAACTATCCGGATGAGTATTCAACATTCTTTCAGCAGATAGTATGTCGGGATTCGTAGTATAATTACGACTACATGAAATAAATATAGAAACACATAGAATAAGAAGCCAGCTATTTTTCATACTACAATTAATAGTTAGATGTAATAATAATTATGACCCAAATAAAATAAATTGGTTTATTCAGTCGTGCTGCTTGAATTGAGCATTGAATTAATAAAATATATCTCCTTAATCAGGGCCTTACCAATTTATTATTATTGGTCGTTTATAAATGCATGAATAGCAATAAGATATAACTTGACATAAAAAACATTCTTACCCCAACAAATTTTGGCTTTGCTTTAAATGCTTCATAACTTTGACTGCAAATTTAATTAAAATTTCTAATCATTTAAAATAAAGTTTATGAAACGTTTAATTTTCTTGTCCATTCTCGTCGTGTCAGCTATAAATATTTTTGCAGGCGATCCCATCGATTTGACGAAGTATCCAATTCCTCCACCTCATCCGATACCTAATTCACTTACACAGGAACTTCCTGTTTCCGCAACAATCAGTGATTCACAACTGTCAGTTTATTTTGAAACGTCAGTCGGAGATGCTACTATTACAGTGTATGATGAATCCGATCAGATTATTTATCAGGAAACAGTGGACACCGATTCAACATCAACTGTATTTATTTCAAGCAGTAGTTGGAGCGCAGGGAATTATTCCATTACAATCACCTACGGTACCACAACACTAAGAGGTGATTTCAGTATTGAATAATAAGTAAGTCAGTAAGCGGCGCAGTCAATTTATTGGGTATATAGTGAACATAAAGAGTTGCCCCTTCCAGCCTAAACGACTATTCAAATTCGGGGCAAATCTTACCTGTAATTTTTCGTTGACTGTGCCGCTTTTTTCTCTTTTAATAACAACAACATTTTTTTTTCTCTAATACTAATTATTAAAAATTCTTATTATAGCTAACATTTTGCACAAAGTAAAAGCAAATTTGTATCCTAATTTGCTTACTGAAGACCCCAACGATTATGTTGCAAGGGTTATTTCCGAACGAACATTGAATTTAAATGATGTATGTAAAGTTGCCGTAAGTCGTGGAGGCGCTGCCACCACTGCCGAAGCAATGGAACATAACGTGAACCTTTTCCTCAAGGAAATGGGTTATCAGCTCTCCGATGGGTATTCCATCAACACAGGTTATTTCACCGCTAATACTTTGATACGTGGTGTCTTCAACAGTCCTACCGAAACTTTCAACACCGACAAACATGCCATCCTGTATCAATTCAATCAGGGTGATTTGTTGCGGAAAGAATTGCCAAACATTGCAGTAGAAATTACCGGAATTGGCGACAGCAGCATTACCATTACCGAAGTAATGGATGTAAAAACAGGCTCTGTAAACGATGTGCTTACTCCTAACCGCAACCTGCGCATCAAAGGGTATAAACTGAAACTTGCCGGCGAAAATCCTGCTGTAGGGGTATTTTTTGTAAACCAGGCCACTCAGGAACGCACCAAAGTAGAAAGCTCTGAAATTGTGAACAACAACCCGGCTGAACTGATTATCGTTACTCCGGTCTTGGCTGCGGGAACATATTTATTGGAGGTGTCAAGTCAGTTTTCAGGCGGTGGAGTGACTCTTAAAGAACCACGCACATCAGCTTTCGATAAAGTGCTAACCGTTCAATAACTATCGTGCGCATCAGGGTGTCTTAACCGAGCGCATCAGGGTGTCTTAATCGGGTTATTAAGTGGGTCTGATGCGAGCGTATCAGGAGGTTTTATGAAAACAATAGAGTCCTGACAGGTTGAATAAGCCTGTTGGGACATTATAATAAACAACTTAATGATTTAATATTATGCCAAGAAATCATAATACCAACCAAAATGGATATGGTTGGACAATAGCACAAAAAATAGCAGTATGGAATAAAGGTAATATAGTACAAGGGGTAGATGCTTCTAAGATTAGAAAAGATAATTGTGGTGCATGGATTCATTTTGATAAACATGGTGATACCACTGAAAATGGGTATGGTTGGGAAATTGATCATAAATTTCCGGTTGCAAAAGGTGGAGAAGATAATATAGAAAACCTTCAACCTTTGCAATGGCAAAATAATAGAAGGAAAGGAGATGATTATCCTGCTAATAACTATTGTGCTGTAGTTGCAATACAATAATCTATTGTTCTTTTAGTGTATCTCCCCACTGGTGAGAATTTTTAATATCCGTGACCATACAAAAATCACATGTCAAAAAACTTGGGGTCATCAATGACATTGAAAGAGAAATACAGGGAGGATAATAAAAAAGAAGAATTAATTATTTAATTAATAAAGCTTACATAATTGATTAAGCTAGGAATAAGACAATCTCAATTTACAATGAAGTAAATCAAACTATTGAATAATAGAACTAATCATTAAAAATAAATAATTATGGAAAGATATTCAAACAGAAGTGGTAATTCACCAGTAACTAATTATCAAATAGAAGAATCAAGCATTACAGTTTGGTTTAAAGGAAGTTCCCGTTCTTACACATATAGTTATTCGGGAAAAGCAGGGAGAATGCATGTTGAAACGATGAAAGTACTTGCAAGAAGTGGCTCTGGATTAAGTGCCTATATAACAAAAAATGTCAAATTTGCGTATGACTAAATAATAAACTCGACCTTTTTAAGGTCGAGTTTATATAAATTAAGCTTTTGGATATTGAAAATAAAATCAAATAAATTAAACCATCAAAAAATAATATTATGGGTTCAAGTAATCACAAACTTTATCTGGGTATGTATTCATTTCAAATCAAGAAGAGAAATACAAGTAACGATAAAATAATTGGTATTAATGATTTTCTATCTGAAGCATATCCTGAGGCAGAAGTAAAGTTTTTAAATGGCTTTGCTGAGGAAGTTATACGGCTATTTGATGAAAAAGCATTTAAGAATGAACAGAATACTCATGGTGGCACTTTAGATGATAAATATATTGCATCAGAAAAACGATATTTTGATATTCTAATAGATGGTGGCATTACAGGTATTAAACAATTCCTGGTTGATGAAGATGGTAATAAACAAACTATATCTGAAGGCAATATTGTTGGTCTTAAATTTTTTACAAGATTCTGGTTGCCTGCAGGAAGTAAAACCGGATATCTTTTTATTCAAAAATATGATAGTTTAAGCCTTAAACCTTTATTTGATGATTTAATAAACAAAGTTTTAAAGAACCATGGATATACAACAGCAGGGCTAAGTTCAGGATTAAATGCTACAACAACAAAAAAACGTCTAACAAACTTTTTAAGAAAAGCAACCATTAGAGACGTTACTGTTATAAGTAAAGAAAGTAGTCATGATACAGGTGCTGGAGATGCTCAAACTGTAACAATAAAACTCAAAAACATAATAGTTAATACTAAAGATAAAAGTATTACAAAAAATGTTGTCGATGATGCGTTGAAAAACCATGGATTCACTTTAGGTAATCGGAACTATGAAATGACAGCAACTTACGAAAGCAGGAGTGAAGGCAAAAAAGAGGAAGAAAAAACAGTTAAACTAGATTCTTCTCAAAATACAATCAATATAATTCCAAACATATTAATACCTATATCATATGTAGATGAAGATGGGTATCCAATTTTTGAGAAAATACAACAATTTGTTGATAACGAAATAGAACAGATTAAAGCAGAATCAAAAATGTAAGTCTTATGTTAGATTTTAAAATTTTAAATAGAATAAAGAATGAAGCAAAGACAAGTATAAAATCAGATAGTGATGATAATTTGATTGAAAAATTTCAACAAAAAGTAATTTACTATTTTGTCTTTTTTGCTTTTCCAACAATATTAGCATTGCTTCCATTTTTTACAGATATAAATTTGTCTGAACTTCAATCATATATTGGAACAGGGATCTCAATCTTTACAGGTTTGTTTTTTTCATTACTATTAAACATAAGTGCTAAAATTAGAATTGAAAAAGAAAACAAGAATATTGACCATTATAACTTTCAGCAATTCAAAAACAATCTAAGACAAATATCAAATATCACTCAATATTTAATTATTCTTGGTGTATTGATAATGTTTGTAGTTTTATTAAATCTTATTTTAAACTTCAACAATGAATGTGTGAAAAAAATATTCACATCTGCTGTATTATTTCTTTTAATAAGATATTTCGCTTGTCTGTTTTTTATGCTTCAAAGATTCTATTATGTTCTTAGAGATGAAATAGGGAATATTCTTTGAAATTGTGGCAAGAAGGAATTTTATAAATATGACCGAAAATATTATAGGGAAGAATTATAAATTTACAATAGACTACATATAAAACAATTCTTTAAATTTAATTTATAACTTAGTTATTATGGAAACAACTTATAGAACAGGAAAAGATGGAATTAAAGTTACATTCCCTTCAACCGGATATACTTATAGAGAAGGAAAGGACGGACATATAGTTGCTTTTCCATCTAATGGACATACATATAGAGAAGGGAAAAATGGACGTATAATTGCTTTCCCTTCGACAGGATATACATATAGAGAAGGAAAAGATGGACGTGTGGTTGCTTTTCCTTCAACAGGATATACTAATAGAGAAGGGAAAGATGGGCGTGTGGTTGCTTTCCCTTCAACTGGATATACATATAGAGAAGGAAAAGATGGACGTGTGGTTGCATTTCCTTCAACTGGATATACATATTCAGAAAATAGCAAAGGAAGAATTGAAACTAGAAAAATATAACTAAATTAAATTCAGTTCGTCAAAACATGAAGATTTCCATAAACATTATTTACAAGTACTATAATATAGCAATATAAGAAAGATGTATTTGTCATAAATATAATATGGCTGAGAACTAAATATATTAATCTGTATTACAATAATTAATTAAAAAAGTGAAGAATGAATAAGACAATTAAATTAATTTTAGTAATAATATTTATTTTGTCAATTCCATTAGCCGTTATAAAATTCATTTATCCAATGATAAGCATTGATAGTAATAAGTTTAGTGAAGAATACGCAAAAATAATTGGAGGTGCAATTTTAGGTATTATAACACTTATTGTTTTTAGAATTACAAACAAATATTTTGAAAAAGAAGATACTATCAGGAAGTTATTCTATTTAATTGATAATTATATAATTGACGTCAATGAAATATGTAATAAACGAATCGATATAAATAATAAGGTTCGTTTTGAAGAATACTTTTCAAATAAAAAAGTAAGCTTAAAATTTAAAGAAAATGAAATTGTATGTGAAATTGATAAGTGTGCTTATTTGAATAAAATTGATTCAAAGGAGTCTGTAAAGTTAAAAAACCTACGCAGAATATTTGACAACTTACAGGATGTTAATATCAAAACAATAGATCAACAAGTGAATGATATAATGAAGTTAAAAAAATACTATGAAGAAGATTAAAGAATTAGTCGCTGTATTTCCCAGAGTATCTGATTATCAAAATATACTTGACACAACTGCAGAAAAAGTTTTTGAAATAGAATTATGTAAAGATTATTTATATTCCTCAAATTGTGAAATTAGAGATTATTCTGAAAAGAAAAATGTTTTTTTTTCTAACTATTCTGAGTTTGGAAAGAATGAAAAATATATAATAAATCGTATTTACTCAACATCCAAAATTATTTTCTTAGTTGGAGGAATTGGAGTAGGTAAATCTTCATTTATAAAGTTCTTTAGGAATCAATTGTTGCTTAAAAATCATATATGTAACAACGAATGCGAATCGAAATCGTTTGGTGGACTGTTTTGTTATATTGATTTTAATATTCAACCTCCAATTTCATTTTCGGGAAATGATACAGAAAAGATTACATATGATTTGGCATGGAGAATGGGTGAAGAGATTATCTCACAGATTAATGAAATTTATTTTGATAAGAAATATGAAATAACAACTTTTTGGGATGAAGTGATAAAATCAAATTATCCTTCAAGGATATTTTCGAAGATTAAAAACGAGTTACTTTTTAAGGATGTTCTAGATTTTAAAGGAACTAATTATAAACTATTTTTTCAAAAAAGAGCAGAGATATATTCTTCGTTATTTGATAATAATCCAATAAATTTATTGACATATAGTAATGAAATATGTAATTATCTAACAAAAACCAATAAAATATTAAATGATTGCATTTTTATAGTATTTGATAATTTAGATATTTGTTCTGCAATTGTACAAAATGTTGCAAAAGATTTCATTACCAGATATTTTAATAATATTTCTTCAAAAATAATCGTTTGCTTACGTAATTCAACTTATAGCACTTTATATGAAACTGCAATGGCAATTGATGCTGCTACTGTCGTTAAACACTATGGTCCTGATATTCTAAGCGTAATCGATGATAGACTTTACAAACTAATTCAAAAGCCTGATTTATACATTATTGATCAAAATATTGAAAAAACAATTGAAACTTTTATTTTAAATGTAAAAAAAATAAGAGACTACATAAATAAAAACGATACAGTTAAAAACTTTATTAGGGCCATTTGTGGAAATAGTATTAGAAAAGCACTATTTCTTGCGAGAAATTTAATATCAAATTCTATATTTGATCTATTCTCAGTTACAACTGAAATTAATACAAGTAATATAATCAGAGCATTAATGACAGGAAAGAATGATTCTTATGAGTGGTCAATGCAAAATCAAATTGATAATATTTATCATGTTGATGGGTATCATGATAAAGGCTATTTTATAAAACTAAGAATCTTGAGAGCATTAAAAAATAAAACACATCCTGATGGCATCGAATTTGGAAAGTTAATAGAGTTGTTGCGTGGGTATAATTATTCATATGACTTAATTTTAGATGCAATAAACGAAATGTTATCAGAACCCAAAAGGTTAATTTGGTCAAATTCTTTGCTACATTTTAAATCTTTAGAAGAATTGTTTCAAGCTAAATCGTCTCTTTTTTACATTTCAAGTGCTGGTATAGGATATCAATCTTGGTTGTTTAAAAATATTGGATATTTTCAAGAAGCATCTTTGGATTTATATGCAGATTCAATATTGATAGGAACAGGTTGGGATTATACAAAAATATCAAATAGAATTCAATTGCTTTTCAAATTTATTCGAATACTTGTTGAAATTGATTTAGACGAGATGAATGAATTTTTGACAAACCACTCAATAGAAAAATATCATGATGTTTGGCTATCACATAATTTATTATCATTAGAAATATTAGATTCTGTTTACAATAGTTTTGAATCTATTTCAAAGCATATAAAAATAGGGAATGAATTTAGTTTTTTAGAATTTAAAGACCTTCAAGCAAATATTGAAAGTGATTATTATAGCATAAAGAATTATGCAAATAAACAGTATAAAAGTTTATATTCTTAACACTCATTCCTCGGTTCACACGGGATTGAAACTATTTGAAAAGCCAAGATACTTTCTAAAATTATTAACTTTTAAAAAACTAATGTTATGAAGAAAAACAACTTATCAGGATTAATGCGAAATATGACGATGCTCGTCGTTTTGCTTACATTTGCTGCTTGTGCCTCTATTTCCACGTTCGATCAGTATGCCTACACACAGACAACTTCGTTGAAAGTAGATGCATTGAATACCATGGATCTGGCAACAACTGATTTCGCCTCGAACGAAAAGGCAGTGCAAGAATTACAGACCAAATTACAAAAAGTGTACGAGTACGAGAAAAACCGACCCAAAAACGAAATCACCCTCAAAATGTGGAATATACTCTTGGATACCAACGGGCACCTCATAGGCGGTTTCCTGAAGAGGTGGGAAAATGAAAAGAAACTGAATGCAGTCTTTGTTCAGGAAGAAAAGAAAATTGTAGGTGAGGCATTCGATCAGATTGCCGGACTTGAAAGTCACAAGATAAAAACCCCTAACCCCTAAAGGGGAACAAGAGATATTACTTCAGATTATTTAATGGTGTATATAAAAAATAAGAAAAAACTAACTTCAATTCTCTTTGATGGATTAACCCCCTTTAGGGGGATTGGGGGTCTAAAAACGAACGATTATGGGAAATCTTGATTTTAATGCCGTATTTGATACACTTAAAGAGGGTGTAACAGACCTTGCAAAGGCAACGGTTCAGAATTACCTGAATGATGCAAAAGCCGATGGAATAAAACTGGTTGAAAGTCTGAAAACAGATATTAAAACCTGGGGCGAAGCGTTTATTGCGGGGAAACTGACAGAAGATGATGTAAAGTACTTAGTGCTGGCCAAAAAAGAATTAATAGAAATGAATGCATTGAAACAAGCCGGTTTGAGTCTGGTTAAAGTAGATGAATTCAAGAATGGTCTTTTGCAACTCATCATCAAAACGATTATTGGCTTAATTTAATAAGCAGTTTGTAGTTGAAAATTCAAAGGATACCTAACAGGTTTTCAAAACCTGTTAGGTATAGATTCT
>Ga0302215_10003182_pt1 | contig 11096 bp, 9 predicted proteins | sample II_Fen_N3_1_FD_194580 | JGI IMG/M metagenome (GOLD analysis project Ga0302215, IMG submission 194580) | Peat permafrost microbial communities from Stordalen Mire near Abisko, Sweden - II_Fen_N3_1 | ecosystem: Environmental > Terrestrial > Soil > Wetlands > Permafrost | place: Sweden: Abisko... | reverse complement strand
TTCTTTATTGGTGGCGGAGCATTGCTTGATATTGATTTGCAACGATTCTTTTATGCCATTGGCATTCCCATGTTCCAGGGTTACGGACTCTCGGAAGCCACGCCGATTATTTCGTCGAATGGAATGAAAAATCATAAACTCGGTTCATCGGGCTATCTGGTGAAACCAATGGACCTGAAAATTTGTGACAATGACGGAAACGAACTGCCGAATTTTGAAAAAGGCGAAATCGTTATCAAGGGCGAAAACGTGATGGCCGGTTATTATAAAAATGAAAAAGCAACTGCAGAAACCATTAAAGATGGTTGGCTTCATACCGGCGACATGGGCTACATGGATAATGACGGGTTCCTTTATGTAGTCGGGCGTTTTAAAAGTCTGTTGATTTCGAGTGACGGTGAGAAATACAGTCCGGAAGGAATTGAAGAATCGCTGGCAGATAATTCTCATTTTATTGATCAGGTGGTGCTTTATAACAATCAAAATCCTTATACTTCGGCGTTGATTGTACCCAATAAAGAAGGTCTGAAACGGTATGTGCATCGCAAAAAACCAACTATTGACTGGAATTCAACCGAAGCAAAAGAACTGGCTTTGGACAAACTTCAACGGGAAATAAATGAATATAAAAAAGGCGGAAAATTCGAAGGAATGTTTCCCGAACGTTGGTTGCCGGCTGCTATTGGAGTCATTGGTGAACCGTTTACCGAACAAAACGGATTGGTAAACAGCACCATGAAAATTGTGCGTGGTAAAGTGGAAGAACGTTATGCAGCACGTATCGAAGGGTTGTATGCCACAGGAGCAAAGGAAATTCTGAACGCAGAAAATATTGAAGCGGTTTCATAACTTTATGTGATTTACCCGATAGGAAAGATTTTGGGATTGAACAATATGTCCTTTGTTTTAGTTTTATAAAAAATAAATCTTGAAATTAAAAAACCGGAAAAATAAAAGATGAGAAAAACAGTATTATTGATTTTTACCGTATGCCTGATTATTATTTCTGCAAATGCGCAAAAAAACGAATCGTACGATTTGGGAGTAGGTTTAAAATTTCAAAAAACCGAACAGTTGTATTGGGAGAATGGAGTCGCTGCTGATTTTACATCCGACTTTTTGTTGAATAAAAAAATTCACCTGAAAGCAAGTTACGTAACCAGTCGATTGGGAAGTGCCATGATCGGAAATGCAGTAAAACAGGATAATATTGTAGTTGGTGCCGACTGGAGATTTAGTTCGCAGAAGGATTTGCAGATTTTCGCGGGATTGAATACCGGCTTTTTTCATGCTGATATGGAAACACCCATGTTTAGTGTGTTGCCACATAACTCTTTGCTTTTTGCGATTGAAGCCGGACTATTCTACAAATTTAAATTTCCGGCGGCTGCCAGTTTATCCGCCGGTTATAATCTGATCAGCGGGGATGGTGTCAGTGGCCCCGGAACTTTATTTCCGGTATATTATCAGTTGAGTGTTTTCTATTATATTGGTAAAAAATAATTTTCAATTTTCAATTCCCAATTTTCAATTAAAATATGAACAATCTGATAAAATATATAAGTTTCGTTGTTTCCATTTTTCTTTTGTCCTGCAATTCGACGCCTGACATTAATAACGCAACCATGCTGGATGGAACCCTAATTTCCGATCCTTCACTGGCTCATCCCGAAAATTATCTGGTTTCTGCTTATATTCCTTCACCAACCGAATTACAAAAAAACACACCGGTAATTATTGCTGCTCACGGATATACGGCCACTACTTTCGAGTGGGATGAGCTCCGGACTTTTGCTAATGAAAAAGGAACTTTTTATGTATCACAAGTTTTGCTTGGCGGACATGGACGAAGTTATACAGATTTTAAAACTGCAACATGGAAAGACTGGCAGAGTTCTATTACTGATGAATATAAAAAACTCAGTGATTTGGGATTTAAGAAAATTTACTTAGCGGGTTCTTCAACCGGAGCACCACTCATTGTGAATATGGTAAAATCCGGTTTATTCGCGGGTTATACCACTCCAAAGGGCATTTTTCTTGTCGATCCGATTGTGGTTTCTTCCAATAAAACCCTGACGTTGGTAGGTTTGCTGGGCCCTGTACTTGGCTATCTGACAACTGATCTGGCAACAGGCGAACAAGGTCACTGGTATGTTTATCGTCCACAGGAAACGCTGAAACAACTTATGGCACTGATAGATTTGACAAGACTTGACCTTGAAAAAGGAATTACGTTGCCGGTTGGAACTTATATGAAAATATACAAAAGTAAAACCGACGATGTGGCTGATCCGGTAAGTGCATTATTACTTTACAAAGGAATGAGAACTTCCACGGGTGGAAATGTAGATGCTGAACTGGTGGACTCTAAATTGCATGTCTTTACCCGTTTGCATGGAAGAGATGGAATTACTCCGACTGAAACGCAATTACAACAAAAAACATTTGCTGAAATGGAAGCTAAAATGACTGAATAAATTATTGAAACAGAGATTTTTAATCTCTGTTTTTTTATACTATTTCTGTAATAAGTTTTCCGATTTTTTCCAGATAAATCACATCTGTTTCGTCCAACATATCATATCGTTCGCTATCAACATCAAGTACACCGGCAACTTTCCCGTTTTTGTCAAATACCGGAACAACTATTTCTGAAACCGAGCTACTGCTGCAGGCAATATGTCCGGGAAATTTTTCCACATCGGGAACTAAAATACTTTTGGCTTCTTTCCATACTGTACCACAAACTCCTTTGCCAAATTTAATACGTGTACAGGCAATCGGTCCCTGAAACGGTGCAAGCACCAATTCTTCGTTTTTAACCCAATAGAACCCGACCCACAACCACCCGAATGTTTCGTTTAGTGCGGCTGAAATGTTAGCCAGATTGGCCGTTAAATCAGATTCTCCGTCAATAAGTGATGCCAGTTGAGGAATCAACGTATCGTAAACTTCCTTTTTATCTGCTCCTTTTAAAATCAGTAATTCTTCAGCCATAATTTTGTGTTGCAAAAATGAGAAATGTAAGTTGACAAATCTCCCGTTTCTATAAGAACTGCAAAATAACAAAAACCGTCTGAAATAATTTCTATTCCAGACGGTTTGTTTTATAACTTTAATGGTATTATTCTTAAATTTGAACCCCGAGAGTTATTTCAACGTGATTTTTGCTGAGGTATTATTTGCTTTCAGAATATAAATTCCTTTCTGAAGATTCAGTTCAATGCTGGTGGCTGCATCAAAAGTAGCCACTCTGCTACCGGTAAGCGCCAATATTTCAACTTTTGTCATTGGCAATACATCAAATTTCAATGTTTTTCCGGTTAAAGACCAGTTTTTGTAGTTAGGCAAATTAACTGAGTTCGTAACTTTTACACCAGATAATTTTACATCATCAATTCTGATTTCACCCAAATTTGGAGTTGAGAATTTTAGTTTTACGGATGCAGCTGTGGGGAAAGAAATGTTTGAAATTAATTCCCAACCTTTTGCTGCTGCAGTAAGAGCTGCTAACTCGGTTGTGGCAATGGCTGTAAATTGAGATCCACCATCTGTAGAATATTCCACAACTAATTTTTTTGCATCACCAGCTGTTTTTCCAAAAACACCAAACGAAAGTTTGACATTTGAAAATGCTGAAGTATTTCCTGTAATTGTAAATGAATTTGTTGCATTCGCATTAAAATAAAGGTTTCCAACGCTACTTGCACCAGCATAAGTGGAAGGATTGTTATTTCGTACGTTTATTGTTCCTGGCAGTGTAGGATCAACATTATCAACCAATGTCCAACTATAAGTTACAATATTTGTATCCCATACGTGATTTTGTAACAGTTCATTTTTGCTTTCTCCAGCGGTAACAACAGGAGAATCAAGAGCAGGAGTTCCAAAAGTTTCAGTGTAGAAAGTTTCCTGTGCTTTCAATAGATTAACTGAAGCGATAATTACTATCGCAATAAGAGTAATTTTTTTCATAATTCTAATAATTTTGGATGAGTAAATTTGATTTTTAAATAGTATACCATATGTCCGACCGCTTAAATCGGTCGGACATATGGAAAAGATTTATTTACAAAACGATTTTCGAAATACGGTTGCCAACTTTTACAAGCACAATTCCTTTGGCTGATAATTGGATGGTATTTAAACCGTTTACAGTTGTTTTGGTTAATAGTTTTTGACCAACAGTATTGAAAATTTCTACAGTTTGACCTGCCGAAGCCGTGAATGCAATATTACCATTCGAATTATAAACAGCTGATGATACGGCAACCGGCATGATTCCGGTACTTATACTGGCATTTAAATTAAATGTCTTAGATGCTGAGCCCGGACTTGATAAGGTGAGAACGGCACTATAAGAGCCATTAGCAGTCGCTACAAAATTAATGGTTACAGGAGTGCTTACTACTGTACCACCTGATTGTGTAAGGGTAGGTGTCACAGTAAAAGCAGAAGAATTAGTACCGGAAATAGCCAACGAAATATCTCCTGTTAAATTTGTTCCATTAACAGTTAGTATTTGGGATAAAACAGTAGATGACATAGTTGGAACAGAAGGTTCGACAACAGAAATAAGAAATGGTTTTGGTGCAAATGTGACACCTTTAATAGTTGTCCCTGTTGCAGCAGTATAAAGAGTGACATTACTAGCAGTAGTAATATTAATTAGTGAGTTATAACCAGCTGCATCAGTTAATTTTATTACACTATTTGCTGCTGTAGCTCCTGTTCCGGTTGTTGCATAAAGATATGCTCCCCCTGAACCATTATTTTCTGCTGCAAGACCAAAGCCACCAAATGTAGTTGTATAAGTTCCATTTGCAGTCCATGTTCCCGATACTAATGAGTATTTAGCGATTGTTCCAGCTGTTGCAGTTGTTGATCTTAAAATATATAAAACATCATAAGATGAACCATTTGTACCAGAAGATATTAAATAAAAATCAAAAATCGTTGAATTATTAGTTAAACCTGGTAAGCCTGTAATAGTACCACCAGTAATCGCCGAAGTAGAAGAAATTTCAATAACTGTTGAAGTACTACTGTTTTGAGCTAAATAAACAGTTCCTCCAAAAGATTTCATTCCTCTAATATTTGCAATTGGAGAGGCAGTTGAAGCTCCATTTGTAAATTGACCACCCTGATCTGCAATATAAAAATTTGTATTGTCAGTTGTAGTTGCACCCCGAGTTTGGCTACCGCTTGCTCCGGTATATGTAGTTGGTAATGAATAATTACCAGCATTGTTTACCGCAACAACAGCTCTTGACGTAATTGTATTTGCATTACTTGCAGTAACTTCACTGTTATGCCCAGTAAAACAAAATAAAGAACCATCATTTGAATTTGCAGCATAAAGAGTAGATGTTGCAGATCCTGACACCCGAATAGCATTTGTTCCAGTTCCAAGAATACTGATGGTTTGAATAGCTGTTTGAGTAGCGGCAGTTTTATTTATTTCCACAACACTGACAGTTGTGTTATTAGCAGATGAGCTTGCTGCAACTAAAACACCCAAATTATTATTTCCAAAAGGAGTTTGTCCTGAAATACTTATACTCGTCAGCATCACTGTAGAAGTTACAAGCATTGTTCTTAAAAAAGTAATTTTTCTCATGTTCTGAATTTTTAAAAAGTTAGTATTGAAGTTGATTTTAATTTTTGTGAGATTTTAAAAAATCAATAAGATTTATTAAAATAAGCATACAAATGTATAGAATTAATTTTGAATAAAGTGTTTAATTTATTGGTTTTTTTAGGTTTAATGAAGAAAAAATTCATTAATTCGATTTCGTATTAAATTGTTATGAATTTATCAGATTTTAATGATCGTTTTTACGGCTTTAAGCTGGTTATTGGCTGAAATTTTTACTAAATAAATTCCGCTTTTGAGTGTTTTCAAATTGATAGTTTCCTGAGAATTCAGATTTTGTTTTACCACTACCAATTGTCCAATGCCTGAATAAATCTGAACGGAAAAGCTTTCCGGTTTTATGTTTTTAATGATAAGTTGATCGCTAACAGGATTTGGAAAAATGGAAAATGTTTCCGATTCAGTTGTGACAGTCGATACATCCGTTCTTATATCGGTGCCTTCGGCTGAAAAAGTTGAAAACCAGCGTACTGCATCGGCATTGTCGGCTAATTTTACATCGCGACACAGCCACACGCCCATATTCGTAGAGGCTGGATATTTGGGCGAAAGCGCAAAACCTTCCACGTTGATTGAACCGGATGGATTTGGAATATAAAATTCTTTTTTCGTAGCAAATTTATATTCTCCCGAAACCAAGGTTGTGGTCATATCAGTAACTTCTAAGTAGTTATCGCCGGTATTGTGTAGAATATAAAGCAATCCTGTCGAACGGTCGAAGGCCGCATCGCAACTTTCGGTTTCGTTGGTTTTGTATTTCCCCACATAAGCAAAATCGTTGGTAACTGCTGGATTTACGTCAAACACCCAGACGTAACCGCCATCCTGATGGGCAATAAATATCAACCCGCCCATACCTTTGGTCGACGTATAGGTAGTTCCGGTTTTGGAACTGATAAATCCTATTCTTTTGAGGTATTTGTCGGGAACAAAACAGATTCCTTCGGGTCCTGTGTTTCCGGTATCGGTCATGGGCGATGGCGATTGCAGCAAATACCAGTATTTTGACATAGTAATCGTTGAAAAATTAGCAGCATGTGTATATTTCCGGATTTGGTAACTATTTTCGTCAATGGTATAAAATTCATTTAGTGAATCATTTACCATGGTAACTGCTTCCGGTCCGTTCATGCTGGAGTTTGTACCAATAAGCGTGTAAGCGTTTGTGGTTTTGTTGTATTGAAGCGCATAAAAATAACCTTTGTCGCCAATAGTATAAAGCCGGTTTGTATAGCTGTTCCAATACATACCACTTAGTCCGATTGCATCCGAAGGATAAGCTGCCGATAAATTCACTGCCGAAGCCCACTGTACTCCGGGCCAAGCGGATTGTGCATTGCTGCAAATCACATTTACAACAGTTGCAAGTGCAATCAGATATTTTAGTTTGCTGTTCATTTAATTTTTTGTGTGTTTGTCTATTTCTGAACAAATCTCGCCGAAAATTGTAGTTATATCACCCTGCCCATAAATCGAAACATATTTGTTTTGAGCCTGATAAAATAATTTTACGGGAAGTGTCAGTTCTGTATAAACCTGAAGCCTTTTTTTAATGGTTTCAAGGCTGTCGTCAACCCTTCCTGTCATTTCGCCGCGAAGTAACATGCGGGTTATTAATTCATCTTCGCTTACTATCAGGTCAATCAGCACATTGGTTTGTTTGTTCGAAGATGCCAGTTTTTGTTCCAGTGCTTCGGCCTGAGCCGTTGTGCGTGGAAAACCATCGAGTAAAACTCCGTTAAGACCTGCGCCTACCGTTTTAATCGCTTTCATCAACATATCAATTATAACGTCGTCGGGCACTAATTTTCCTTCATTTACATACTTTTTGGCTGATAAACCCAAATCGGTTTCCAGTTCTATTTCATTACGGAGAATATCGCCTGTAGAAATGTGTTTGAGTTTGTATTTCTCGGCAATTAATGCACTTTGAGTGCCTTTTCCACAACCCGGAGGGCCAAAAAGAATGATTGTCATAAGTAATCGATTTAAGAAATTAAGTATACGTTTTTAAGAGATTCTCTATTTTGTGTTTCGCTATTTTATATTTAAACTAACTGAAATGAGTAATAATAAGTTTGGAATGCAATGTTAGTTAATTATTATCATATTCAGTGCATTAAAAACATAAATTTAAATCAATAACTAAATTATTTAATGATTTGAGATTCCGTTAAGCCATTTTTGAAGATTATAGTAATTTCGGGAAACCATTCTGACTAAATACAAGCTTTGTTCCCTGTAATAATGTAAAATGATATAATCTATCAATTCGTTAAACCTTCCCGGGTAATCCATTCGTTTCTTTAGTTCAAAATAGGATTCATTGGGAGCAATTCTTTTTCTCCTGAATAAGAACCGTATCAGTTTTTGAAATGAATTTTGGGGAGCAATCAATTGCTTCTTTAAAGCGGTTTTCGCTCTCGAACTTTCATTTACAAAGAAAATCAAATCGAGCAGGGCAAGTTTTTCCGCTTCTTCATTTTCTCCTGTAAGTACCGGCACTAATTTCATCATAATCCGGTCTTTTACCTTGATAATGTTTTTGTATTTTCCGGTTCCTTCAATAATTGCAGCTACAAAATCCGACCAGAACTTAGCCTGAACAATACTTGGAATAAACAAAGCATTTCCAACCGGCGAAAAAGCTACAGAAAGCGGCCATGCCAGAATGCTTCGGAAAAAGTTAGCACGAATTGTTCTTTTATCGAATCCCCGCAAGGTATTATGAGTCGCCAGATAAGCTCCGTTGGTAATGTTTATGAAGAAAAACTTCATTGTTTCGAAAAGTGCACCTTCGTGGGGTCCGGTCCAAACAGTATCGAAATGGGCTTTTACAAAACCGAGAATCGGTACTGAAAAGCCTGTCCAGAAAAGTGATTGGGCAAAATTATTCCAGTTAATATCGTTGGTGTGCCATTCGTTGGGACTAAATCCATTTTCGGATATTATATCTACAAAAATGTTTCGCGAACCGGTTATCGCCAGCCATAAAAAAGCATATTCAACACCCACAGTGAGATAAGCCGGAATAAATCCAATCAGAATAAAGATAGAATTCTTAATGGAAGGATTGAGGTATCTCCATGCCCTCAGTGGCTGAATCGGTTTTTCTGTTTTTTCGTCACCCAACAGATTTTGCTTTCCATTATTCTTTCTGCCAAGGCAAATAATAGTGGGTTTCTCGTCTTTTTTTAGCGGAGTTTTGGGTATTTTAGCCAGTTTAAAAATCAAATCGGAAATTTCGTCCGGTAAATTGTGATGACTTTTGGGGAAATATTTTCTTTGATGTTTAGAAAGTCTGCTTTTCAGCACGAAACCCATTCCCGGTGCCAGAGTCGATCGTCCGGCAGCATCACTTCCAATAGCCGGAATAAGGTTATTTTTATGTAAATAAGTCAACGCTTCTTCCAGTTTTAAAGAGTCAAACGTGAGTTTATTTTCATTCAAAAAAGTAGTAATGTTGTATAAATCGCCTTCGTTCAGAAGCTTAATGAAGTGAGCAAAGAGAACAAAATCACTTTCTTTTGTTTCTACGGTGCCATACATATTATAAATTTCTGCATAGGTCAACATCTTGTAATTCTCAAGAATCTTATCGATGGCAGCTTGCAAACCATGTTCAAGCGGTTGGATAAATTTTATTTTTCCACCGGCTTTTTTGGCGAGTTTATAAATATCTTCCAAACTGCTGACAGCTGTTTCAAGAGTCAGAGTTTCATCACCCGTGAAATAATCCAATCTGATTTTTTCCGGTTCGAGGTTGCGATATTGCTGGCGTATATCCCTGAAACGTTTTTGAATGGTTTCTCTTTCGTGTTTTGTAACCTTACTGTGGGTTTTTTCCGTTTGAATTTTTAAAGCAGAAATCTGCAAAGCTCTTTTTTCGAGCACTGCTTTTAGTTTTGGATATAAAAATTCTCCCAACTGACGATGTGAGTAAATTTTATGACCATAGGAATTTCCTTCCTTATCGATGGATAAAGGTTGAAGATAGTAAATTGAATCAGGGTTATAGCCCTCATTAATTTTAGGAAGGTGTTCCTTGTTAAATATATCAATGAGCTTCCCTATGTCTCTTTGTCGTTTTGCTTCATTTTCTTCAAGCTCATGCAGGAAATCTTTGAAATTGCTGGTTTTTTGTTTCAGAAATGTTTTAAATTTTTCCTTTTCGCTTTCAAAATCGGGCAATATATAGAGATAATGGAACCGCATTCCATTTGTCAATGCGCTGAATTCAAGAGCAATATTTACTTTTATTCCTAAAACTCTACCTGCTTCAAGAGCCTCTTTGACAGCTTCTTCGCGGTCGAGATTATTATAAACAATGGTTAATTCGGAAATTCCTTTGATGAAAGCATCAATAATCAACTGTATTGGAAGTTTTACTCCGTACGAGGTGCTATCATGCACATGAAAATCCCAACCCATTTTCAGGTCTTTCAGTTCTTCACCGGTTTCGGGGACTTCAATTATATCGAGTTTTTTCAGAAAGTTCCGTATCGTTCTGGGATGGCCAAATGACGAAACAGTGAAATCGCGCATCAGTTCCAGTTGTACGCGTTTGTCATCACGGTTTTTGACAACTTCTTTCATTAATGCCAGTTGAACCCGCGCGGCATTGAGTGGCATGGACAGCGAACGTGAATAAATGATATGTTCAGCGAGCAGACTTAATGCATGAACTCTTTCTTTATAAATGGCAGATTCGAGACTGTTTGTAATTCGTAAATAGTTTTCAACAATGGTTGTTCTTCGTTTTTTGAAGACTTTGATGAATCCCCGGGGATGTGAATTGGGAAGTTCGGAGATAATTTCCGGCAAATCAATACTTTGGTTTATTTGCGCACGCAGTTTTCTGAGCTTTGTAGAAAAACTCAGAAAATTTATGATGTCGTTATAAACCTTTGTAACCATTTGTTTTAATTATTAATTATCACCTAATTACAGCAATCCATTGGTATAACCTAACCATTTTAATACGGTTTCACCCCAAAGCATTATCATGAACCAACTTATTACCATCATGCTTAAACCGTATTTCAACGTATCGCTCCAGCTGTAATGATTTGTAGTGTAAAGTAATGCGGCCGGTTTACTGTTGAACGGCAAAACATAAACATGTTCGACCAACAACGCTACAGGAAAAGCAAGGCTTAAAATGGAATAACCGAATTTATGTGCCACACCAATGGAAATTGGAATGAAGATTAAGGCACGCATGGTTTTGCTTTCGAACAACAACGCTGAAAATAGCATACCGCCTGTAAGCATGGCATAAATCAGTATAAAAGGTGTGTGAGCATTTATCCCAATGGCATTAAACAACGTATCGACCATAGTAGCCGGCAAATCCGTAGCTTCCAATCCGGCACCTAATGTATATGCTCCTGCGGAGAATAATAATAAATGCCAGGGAATATCCACATCATTCCAT
>Ga0302215_10003181_pt1 | contig 11100 bp, 3 predicted proteins | sample II_Fen_N3_1_FD_194580 | JGI IMG/M metagenome (GOLD analysis project Ga0302215, IMG submission 194580) | Peat permafrost microbial communities from Stordalen Mire near Abisko, Sweden - II_Fen_N3_1 | ecosystem: Environmental > Terrestrial > Soil > Wetlands > Permafrost | place: Sweden: Abisko... | reverse complement strand
GTGGTTAATTATGGCAGCAATTCTTCCTACTACTTTATCATCTTTGTATGCAAGCAGATAAGCTGCTTCACAATGTTCAAATGACGGATTTTTTTTTCTACTGAATGTGTTCCATTCGTCAAAAATCAACGGCGGAACCCAGTTTTTATCGTTTTTGTAAAGTCCAAAAGGAAACATAATGAATTTCTTCATTTCCTTTTTGGTAGTAGCCTCAATAATCTTAATCATAAATATTCAGAATGTTTTTTGTCAATAAACTGACAAAGGTAATTTAATTTTAGTAGTTTAACAAATAAACGACTAAGCATTTGCAACGAATCATTGAATTAATCAAACACATTTAATCCGGCGTTTGCAAAATTTCAATCCAAGTGTCCTCTTTCGCTGAGAATCATCCGGTAACTGAAAATACAGGCCGGTTCGTGAGAATCGGCCTGTGTTTTAATTATGTAGTGTAAATAAATGTCAAATAATTATCTATTGCAAGTAACACAACCCACTTTTTTATCTAGTTTATATACAAGCATTAATTCGTGTGTACCAATTAAACTTGTATGAAGTCCACCTACATTATAATCGTAACTGTACCACAAATGGGTGTTTTTAGCAATATTTAATCCGAGCATTACACCCATATCTGTTCTTGTTCGATAAAACAGCCCAGCCTGAAACACATCCGGCTGATTGTAGTATTTAAAAAACGAAGTTACACTAAACTCCATTTGCATGGACGAACCATATTGTATGGCCGAAACACCATATTGCATATCAACAACCTGATTTGTTTGCTTTCTATATTTTGCATACAAAAAATTGGTGTTTGTCTGCAATTTATTCTCCTTAAAAAACATTGAAAAAATATTTTGTCCCGAAAGACCTATTGTCAGCGTTTTATTAGTTAATTGCGTACCCAGATCGCAGTTATAATTATTCGTTTTCATTAAACCTGTTGTAAAAGCAGGGTCATCGAGTGTTTCCTGAGTTACCATAGATAAGTCATAAGACAAATTTTGAAAACTTGCAGCTAAACCTAAATGCAAATTCCATGTATCATCAAGATGTACAGAATATGCATACGATAGAGAACCATTCAGAATATGAGTGTATCCTATTTCATCTGCAAATACTTTTAATCCTACTTGCGTCTGCATTTTATCAATATACATTGTACCAGCCCCTAAAAACGTATTAGGTGCACCAGGCACTCCGAACCATTGTTTACGGGCTGCCATACTAAATACAGCACCATATTCATCGTCGATAGCTGCGGGATTGATATAATAAGGATTTTCCCAATAATTATTTATACGTGCATTCGATTGAGCAAAACCCAATAGAGACACTAAAATATATAGGAAAAATAATACAATTTTCTTCATACTATGGCAAAATGACTGTTACGTAACCAGTACGAGTTTTAGTACCCGACTCAGACTCGTAGTACACTGTAAAGAAATATGTATCAGGCGTAACCGTTTTTCCATTATAAGTACCATCCCATCCATCTCTACCTTCGAAAAGAAATACTCCATTACGGTTATAAATCTTAAGATGCCAGCCTTTCATGAATACATCATTCTGTCCGTCAGCATTAGGACTAAAAGTATTGAGTTGTGAATCATTGGTAATCCAAAGACGTTTAGTCACATTCTCAGTACATCCATTTGGATTTACAACAGTTAAGTTGATATCGTAATGACCAGCCTCTTTGGGTTGGTAAGAGTGAGAAACCTCAGGTCCAGCTCCATAGACGATTTTCCCATCACCAAAGTCCCATGAATAGTTAGAATTTGTAATGGCTTGAGTCCATAGACGTATCTCAGTTCCACGAGTAGAAATATCTTGTCTATCGGATTGTATCGTATAATTAAACGAATCGTAATACGTTGTTGAGAAATGTAGTGTATCCAAGCAACCAGTTATAGTTCGCCCAACAACACTAAAATCTCCCTTTTGTCTGATTGTTATGCTATCTCCAATTGTTCTATCGCTCCATTCGTAGAAGTTTGCGCCTAAAGCATGTAACACCACCGAGTCACCAATACATAATACAGGATCTTTGTCGAGCCTCAAAAGTGGGCGTGATTCAACGATTATTGTTTCTTTAAATATCGCTATACAGGTTGAGCCAGTCACAGTTAATTGCAAATCAAAACTACCTGCACGACCAAAAGTATGATTAGGATTCTTAATGTCAGAAGCAGTTCCATCTCCAAAATCCCAAGCATATGTATAATTCTCCTGATTATTTAAAACTAAAGCATCAAATTCATATTTTCGGGCGTTACAGTCAGAAACCATATAATCAATTCCCAGTTTTAGAATATCAACATCGAAAGAATAATTCTTCTGACATCCTAAAGCATCTTCAACCTGTAAGTTAACCAGTCCACTTTGGAAAGTTTCCATTATTTCATTATTCGATCCGCTTGTCGTTCCTCTTGACCATGTTAGTTTATATGGCGGAACACCTTCTTTAATCGTTGCCGTACAAGTTTTGACAGTTTTTTGAGTTGTACAATTATAACCATCAACGGACAATACACTTATTTCCAAAGGTAATGGTCTTGAAAGAGTGTACTGAGCTGTGACAAAACAACCATTTGCATCAGTTACAGTTACAGTATAAGTACCAGCAGGAACAGTATTAATATCTTCTGTTTTTGCACCGTTGGACCATGCATAAGTATAAGGAGCAGTACCTCCGGCTACTAACAAATCGATGGCTCCACTATTAACTCCGTTACAATCTGTTGCATTAGTAAGATTTGCCGAAAGCACCAACTGCTGTGGTTCAAGAATAGTAAATGATCTGTTAATATAACAAGGTGTTCCATCACTAATTGCTACAGAGTAACTACCGGGTCCCAAATTAGTACGCACTATAGCCGTAGATGGTCCATCGCTCCAAACAACTGAAATAGGAACTTTACCCCCAATAAAGTTTAAATTTATCATTCCATTGTGGGCTCCATGACAAGTTACATTACTCACTATTGGGGTAATATTATAGATTGGAGCTTCTGCAATAGTTACTGTATGGGTCTTATGACAGCCTACATTATCAGTTACTGTAATCGTATAGTTACCTGCAGGCAGATCACTTTGAAACGTTCCAATTTCGGAGTTATTACTCCATTGTATTATATATGGAGCAATTCCACCCGAAATCGTCAAGTTGATAGTAGCATTATTGGCACCATAACAAGTAATTGGAGTGGTTGTAACATCAAGCTTAATTTCGGTAGGTTGAGTAATGGTGACAGCTAAAGATTTTGAACATCCTAAGGAATCTGTTACTACTAAATTATAAGTGCCCTCCAGAATATTAATTAAATTTTTACTTGTGCTTGTATAACCGTTCGATCCCAACCACATATATTTGTACCCTGCAACAGAAGCTTTCTTGAACGGAGTTCCACCGGTCGCATTAACAGATATAGCACCTGTGGCATCTCCAAAACAAACTATATTTGTTTGACTCAATAAACTTACCTCTAAAGAAGTTGGTTCTATAATAGTGAATTGAGATGTTTTAGGTGCGCAGTTATTCACATCAGTAACTGTAACCTCATATACACCAGGCACTAGGTTTTTTAAATCTTCATCATTTGAATAAAATACTGTGTTCTTTGTCCATGTGTAATTATATGGCACTGTTCCCCCCGAAACAGTTATACCAATCTCACCATTATTAGCACCAAAACAATTAATGTCTTTTTTAGTATTAGTAGTGATAACAATCGCTGTTGGTTCTACTATCGTATATGTTTTTGAAATTGGACAACCTACTGCATCATTAACCGAAAGAGTATATGTTCCTGAAAGTAATCCTGAAATACTTGCGGCTGTTGAAGTAAATCCACCTGGTCCAGTCCATGAAATTGTATATGGATTACCAAAAGATGATGGAATTCCACCGGTAATAGTAGTCTGAATTGAGCCATTATTAGCGCCAAGACAAGTAATGTTCTTAACAGTAGCATCGACAACTATCGGAGGATTTATTGTTACAACAACATTAAAGTTAGCTCCTGCACACAGCCCTGAAATAGGAGTTACCGTATAAGTTGCGGTTGCCACTACATTCGATAAATTAGTCAAAGTTTGACTAATGCTAGTCTGAGGAGTTGATTGAGCTGAAGCTCCTACAATAGAAGCTACAGGATTCATTATAGGATAAGACCATATATAAGTTGTACCCGCCGGAACAACATCACCGGTCAAATTATTCGGTATCACAGTAAATGTTGAATCACTACAGATCGTTCTGCTCTTATTTGATACAATTGGATTTGTATTTACAGTTACTTTTGCTGTATTGGATGTCAAGGAAGTACATCCACCCGAAGATAGTGTTATTGTGCAATAGTAATAAGTTATACCTGCAGTTACAGTTGGTGGATTGTACGCCGCATCTATTGCGCCGGAAATTTCGGTTCCGTTTGAAGTATTATCAACAACATTTCGATACCATTTATACGATGGTGTCCCTACTCCATTAATATAAGATACAGATAAAACAGTAGGTGTTCCGCCTTCACAAACAGTGCTTGATGCAGGCTGACTGCTAAATGTAGGAGCCGGTACAACGGTTACCTGAGCAGTTTCACTTGTAGCATCACATCCCAACCCTGAAGGCTGAGTTATTCGACAAAAATAATAAGTCGTTCCAACAATAGTCGTTAAAGGTTTATATGTTGGAAATATAGCACCAGCTATCGCAGTACCTGCAGTCGTATTATTGACAGCGCTACTATACCATTGATAAGAAAACGCCCCAAGTCCACCTGTGGCCGACACAGTTAAATCTGTTGGAGGAGTAGTTGGACATAAAGTCTGAGAGGCTAAAGGTTGAACGTTTACAATTGGATCGTCCGAAACAATAACTTCAGCGTTATTACTGACTAAAGTATCGCACCCACTTCCCGAAAAACTTAAAACCACATAATAGTAATAAGATCCTGCCGTTGTAAATGCAGGTGGAGAATATGTTGAATTAGTAGCACCAAAAATCTGACTACTGCCTACTTTTGAGTTCGTAGTATTTGAATACCATTGATATTTAGATGTCCCGGCTCCTCCCGTATAATTGATAGTTAATGGAGTTGCAGTAGTTCCACCCACACAGATATTTTGAGTAATTGTAGGTTCCGTAACTATGGCAGGAACTGCATTAACAGTAACATTAGCAGTGCTTGAAGTTACACTGGAGCACAACCCCAATGACATATTTATAGTACAATAATAATAAGTTGTACCTATAGTGGATGATGTTGGATTGTAAGTTGCATTGGTGGCACCCGGAATTATGAAACCTGTGCCATTATTGTCAACAGAATTCGAATACCACTGGTATGAAGGTATACCAACCCCATGTTCATATTCAACCACTAAAGGTGTTGGAGTACCATTTAAACAAACATTGCTGGGAATAGGTTGCCGCTTAAATGAGAGTGCAGGAACTACAACAATTTCAGAAACATTACTTGTTGCATCGCAGCCCAAAGATGCTCCTTGTGACACCACACAATAGTAATAATGACTTCCTTCGGTCGCTGTTAATGGTTTGTAGGTTTTTCCTGTAGCACCGGGAATTATCGTTCCAGATGTATTATTATTGACAGCGTTATAATACCATTGATAGAAATAGACACCCGTACCTAGTCCACCAACAGCAGCAACAGCCAAATCTGCCGGTGCAACATTCTGACATACAGTTTGAGTAACCAACGGATTTGAACTAATTGTAGGACCAACGACAACAGTTACTGAAGCAACAGCACTAGTTGCTGAACTACACCCACTTCCGGAAAAAGTAAGTTCCACATAAAAGTAATATGTTCCAAGCGATGTAAAAGCAGGGGGAGTAAACGTTGAATTTGTTCCACCGGCAATTTTTGCACCGCCGGCATTTGAGTTTATTGTATTTGAATACCATTGATAAGTAGGTGTTCCGGTTCCGCCGGTATAACTTACACTTAATGGAGCTGGAGTAGTACCACCAATACAAATATTCTGAGAAGTTGTAGGTTGTGTGCTTATTGCTGGAACCGCATTTATTGTGACATTTGCAGTATTAGAGGTGATTGCCGAACATGTGCTCGATGGAAGACTAATAATACAATAGTAATAAATTTTGCCAACAACAGCAGAAGATGGGTTATAACTGGAAGTATTAGCACCGGGGATCATGATTCCGGTTGCGGTATTATCAACTGCATTACTGTACCATTGGTAAGTTGGTGCTCCTACACCATTTATATAGGTAACCGATAAAGTTGTTGGTGTGCCATTTAAACACACTGTACTGGAAGCCGGCTGACTGGTGAATGTTGGAGCAGGTACAACAGTAACACTAGCAGCATTGCTTATTGCTTGGCAACCTAAACCGGTTCCTTGACTAACAACACAATAGTAATAGTTGGTTCCTAATATTGAAGTCGATGGTTTATATGTTGCACCAGTAGCACCTGTAATCACAATTCCTGAAGTTGTATTGTTTACTGTATTGATATACCATTGATAAAAAAACAAACCAACTCCGCCACTTGCAGTTATTTGCAAATTTGCCGGGTCTGAATTTTGACATACAGTTTGAGTAAGTAAAGGTTGACTTGTGAAAATTGGGTCGGCAACAACATTCACTTTTGCAACATTGCTTATTACTGTATTACAAGCACTGCCGGTATATGTAAGCACAACATAATAATAATATGATCCTACAGAAGTAAAAGCCGGAGGAGTATAAATAGAATCAGTGGCAGCATAAATAGCAGTTCCACCAACATTGGAATTTGTAGTATTTGAATACCATTGAATAACAGGTTTTGCCAGACCTCCAACATAAGTCACTGATAAAGGAGTAGGAATAGTACCTCCAACACACATATCTTGCAATGGTTGGGGTTGTGCTGTTATTCCGGGCACAGCATTAACTGCAACTTTAGCTGTGTTGGAAGTTATGCTTGCACAAGTCGCTGAAGTAAAAGTTACGATGCAATAGTAATAATTAGTTCCAAGAGCTGTAGTAGGTGGGTCATAAGACGAAGATGTTGCACCGGAAATTACAGTCCCAGAAGTTGTATTATTTACAGTATTTTTATACCATTGATATAACGGTGATGCTCCATTTGTAAAACTAACAGACAAACGTGTAGCTGTTCCACCCTGACAAACTGAGCTGGAAATTGGTTGACTAGTGAATGTAGCTGCCGGACTAACATTTATAACATAGTTTTTTACAATTCCGGGACAGGTGCCGAGTATTGGTGTAATGGCATAAGTAACTGTCCCCATTACATTGAGATCTGTTGAAATTGTTTGAGCTGGTATTGTGTTTGTAAAACCCGATTTTGTAAAGCCTGTAACTCCAGTCGAAGCAGTAGCTGTCCACGAAAAAGTAGTACCAGTTTGATCAGCCGTTAAATTAACTACATCAGATTGATACCCTGAACAAATCGTTTGAGAAAATGACGAATTGGTTATTACAGGAACAGTATTTATCGTAAACGATTTAGTTGCAATTAAAGATACTCCACATTGATTGGTCAAATTAAGCGTTATGATATAATTACCTGGTGCGCTATATGTAATTGAACCGGGAACATTTGTGCTTGCTGTTGCAGGAGTACCTCCGGGGAAGCTCCAGCTATAAATATCCGGACTGGTAGGGGGCGCACAATTAGTAACAACAGCTGTTGGAGTAATGACTGCCGTACCACAAAAATCTGGAATATCATTTACTGTAACTGTTGGTGGTCTTTTTTCAACAACAACACTTTGTGTAGCTATCTGAGTACCACAAGCATTGGTAATTGATAATTGAATAGTATATGTGCCTGGATTTGTAAATTCGAAAGAAGGATTTCGTGATGTAGAATTTGTCCCATTAGTATATGAATATGAGGGTGTTGCTCCGCAAAATCCGGCGGCATAACTTACACTCCAATTAAAAACAGGAGCTTTACACGCATTTTTTATGATAGTAGTGTTTATTGTAGTCACCTGAGTTGTAATACACGCAGCAGAAGTAGCCACACTAAATTCAGGTGTAATAGCAGGTTCTATACAAATCGTATCTACTTTTGTATCAATTCCACAATGATTTCCTACTTTTAAAGTTATAAAATATGTTCCCGGAATTGAAAATCTTGGACATATAACGTTAGTTCCAGCAGTCCAAAAATTTGGATCATTCGGTTTTACATCTGCGCCTAAACTTCCACTAGTTAAAGTATATCCTGTTGACGGTGAAATTGACCAAACGACTTTGGGGTCGACACAGCCGGTTGCACTGGAAGAGCCACCTGAAGATGTATTTGTTAAACACACGTCATAATTTAGACAATTCTGCTTACCTGGTATTGAAAAATTTGCAACAGGAGGAGCTGAAACATAGATAGAATCAACGTCTGAAATGTATTTTCCGCATGGATTTTCGGCTGTCATTATAACAGAAAATGAATTCGGGAAATTAGAACTGGTTATTCCACAAGATCCCTTTACAAATTTATGTGTTACTTCAGAAGGAGGTGGATGATTAAAGACTTCAGGTGCAGAACCATCAGAAAAAGTTACTGTATAAATAGTTCCCGGAGGGTTATTACGTGTACCATTTATAGGAAAAGGTAATACTTCTGTTGGAATACAAAGATTATTGTTAGACGGCCGACTTAAAGTAACTGTAGGTGATGTACCGACAAATACAATATACGGTTTTGTGATAGAAGAACCATCAGACGCTTGAATTGTATAATTGACGTTCCACAAACCAATTCGATATGTATGACTTACTGTGGACCACGATGTAGAGACAAAATCAGGTGTACCATCCCCCCAATTAATTGTATAGTTTGTATTTGAAACTATTGTACTAGAGGCATTCGTGAAATTAAATGTAGTTGTTGTATTTGAACAGTTTTTAAAAACTGGTATACCGTTGAAAGTAGTTCCAGAGCCTGTTCCATTAAGTGCCGCATCAGGTAAAGAACTTACTGATGCAGTTTCATCCAGATTAGCTAAATTTGAAGTATTAGCTTCATTTGGTTGGAAAGTTTCTTCAGTAAAACGGTATAATTCAGAATTAGAAGAACTTTCAACAGCGGCAAATGAGACGTTCGCTACAATTGTAAAAACAGAAAGAAATACATACCTGAAAAATTGTCTCATAAGTTCTAATAATTGCAAACCATATTGGTTATCAATAACTTAATAAATTAAATATCGGAACACTTAAACAAATTAAAAACCAATCAAGTTATTTTGTTAAATGGGGTTGTAAAAGTACAAAATAATTTTTAAGTAATACCGAAACAAAAGCGCATAAATACGAAAATGAATAATTTTATCTAATTCAACAATGCTTAATACATACAGTTATGACATCTAACGATTTTATTCAGCTTATATGATATTATCAATTCATGCGTTCCGATTGAACTCTTACTTAATCCTCCTAAACTAAAGTCATAGCTGTAAGATACACCAATATTATTTCTCAAATCGAATCCAAATATAGCTCCAATTTCATTTTTGGTTCTGTAAAACATTCCAAAATGAAATTGATCATTCGCTTTCGACAAATTGAAATAACTTGTCATATTCATTTCCAGTTGATACAGATTTGCGTATTGTATGCCGCAGACACCAAAACCAAGATTAATCAGCTGATCGGTATTTTGGCGATACATTGCATAGAGAAAATTTGTGTTTGTATATTGATTATTGATTTTTGATAGTAATGAAAAAACATTTTGACCCGACACTCCAAATCTCCATGATTTATTTGTTAATTCAACACCCAAATCAGAATTAAAATTATTTTCGCTTAACAAGCCTTCCGTTGCCACATTATCTACATTTGTTATAGGTAAATGCATTTCTGTAACATCATACGATAGCATTTGATAGCTTAAAGCAAAACCTAAATGCATTCTCCATTCCTTATTTATTTTCAATGAATAAGCATAAGATAAATCAATATCAGATGTTGAAGTAAAACCAATTTTATCTTGAATAACTTTTAAGCCAAATTGAGTATGCCATTTATCTATGAAAGCACTTCCTGAACCATAAAATGTAGTTGGTGAACCGGGTAAACTTAACCATTGTTTACGTGACGCAACACTCAACTCACCTAAATAATCTTCATTGATATATGCCGGATTAATATAGTTAGTATTCTCCCAGAAATTGTTTAATCGAATATTCGACTGAGCAAGTCCAAGGAGACATACAACATTAAAAGCAATAAGAAATGTAGTCTTTTTTATCGTGAACATAAATTATCGAATAACCATTACATAACCCTCTTTGAACTTTGGACCGGTTTCTGATGCATAATCCAAAACATAGAAATAAGTACCTTTGGAAACTTCTTTTCCATTATAATTTCCATCCCAACCATCGTATCCTTCATATAAAAGAATTCCGTTTCGGTTATATACTTTTAAATGCCAACCCGGCATAAATTTATCATTCTTTCCATCTCCATTAGGAGTGAAAGCATTGGCTACAGAGTTGTTATGAATCCACATTCGTTTAGTAGCATATTCAACGCATTTATTTGGATTTATTACTTTTAAAACTATATCGAAATAGCCTTCTTTAATAGCGTTAAAAACATGAGATACATAATTACCCTCTATTGATGATCCATCACCAAAATCCCAGAAATATTTGGAAAATGGAATACTGTCACTCCAAAGATATAAAGGTTGTTTGTCAAGTGTTAAACTATCTCTATCTGTTTTAATTGTATAATTATATAAATCACAGGTTACCTTAAAACGTAATGTATCCAAGCAGCCATCTTTTGACGTACAAATAACACTATAATTTCCTTTTTCCTTTATTAAAATATTATCATCATCAGAACCGTTGCTCCAAATATGAGTTACTGCATTTGACACACGTTGTATTACTGAATCACCTATACACATTTTTATCTCGTTTTCCAACAATAATTTTGGTAATGGTTCAAAAGAAACAACGGACTGATAGTTGCTCGCACAACTTAAACTGGTTATTGTTAGATTAACCTGATAAGTACCTGAAGTAGAGTAACTATGTTGAACATTTTTAATTGTAGAACTTTGT
>Ga0302215_10003179_pt1 | contig 11107 bp, 12 predicted proteins | sample II_Fen_N3_1_FD_194580 | JGI IMG/M metagenome (GOLD analysis project Ga0302215, IMG submission 194580) | Peat permafrost microbial communities from Stordalen Mire near Abisko, Sweden - II_Fen_N3_1 | ecosystem: Environmental > Terrestrial > Soil > Wetlands > Permafrost | place: Sweden: Abisko... | reverse complement strand
AATAGAAGTACCGGAACGAAATAACTGGTTACTCAATAAGAACTTCTTATTAGCATTTAGAATTTCAGCAAAGTTGATTATTTCAAGAGCAAATTGAAATGACTTGTCTAAAATTATGTTCTCTTTTTCCATATATAATTATTTAGGTCTAACTAAAATTGGAAATTGAAAATTAATTAATTGGAAATTCTAAATACGTTCCCGTTTCTCAGCTCATACTCCTGCCCTGTTTCCGGACAAACAGCTTTACCTGATTCATTGAATTGTAGTTTGTGGCCGTTCTCACTTACCCACCCTATTTGTTTTGCGGGATTTCCTACAACCAAGGCAAACGGTTTTACTGCTTTTGTAATAACAGCACCAGCACCAATCAGCGCATATTCACCTATTTCATTTCCACAAACAACTGTTGCATTAGCTCCAATACTTGCACCTTTACGAACAATGGTTTCGGCATATTCATTCTTTCGGTTTACATGGCTTCTTGGATTAATTACATTGGTAAAAACCATAGAAGGACCTAAAAACACATCATCTTCGCAAATAACACCGGTATAAACCGAAACATTGTTTTGAATCTTGACATTTCTGCCAAGTTTAACAGCTGGCGAAATTACTACATTTTGCCCGATATTACAACATTCTCCAATGAAACAGCCCGACATAATATGAGAGAAATGCCATATTTTAGTACCGCTTCCTATTTCACAACCGGCATCAATAACCGCTGTTTCGTGAGCAAAATATTCGTTCATATTATTGGGTTATTTATTGAATTATGAATTATACTGTTCAAAGTGCCTAACAAAATCCTTATCAAAGTTGATAAAATATAGAATGTATAGCGTTAGAAGAACCCAAAATGCATTTTTTAAAATTTCAAATGGGTCTTCAACATTCGAACCAAGATCTACTAGTTGTGCCAATAATGAAACCAAATATAAATTATTCGTTATTCTTTTGGCCCATCTTTTTCCATTATAAAGAGCAAAAAAGACCCCAATGGAAATAAATGTACAAACGATTACAATAATACTAAGTGTGAGGTCTGAGGTGTCGGAAAAAAGTATTTGAGCCATTCCAACAAGCTGAACAAGAACCAACCAAATAAATACATTCAGTATTTTTTTTTGAGAATTCTCAGCCTTATCTTCTTTTATCAGAAACTCTTTATCCTCATACACTTCTTCAGATGAAAAACCAGAACAGAAGAACTGAATATTACTATTATCCAGTTTCTTTGCGCACAACAAATCACTATTAGCATTATAGAGCCTATTCATGCACGTATGGCAAATGGACAAATCTTCTTCCTGAATCATATTATCCCAATTTTAATGCGATTCAAAAACAATCAAACAACAAACTCCAACACGCTTTTAGTAATATATTCCAATTGCTCTACCGATAACTCAGTGTGCATTGGTAATGACATTACACATTCAGTCAGTTTTTCAGCAACCGGAAAATCACCGGCTTTATAGCGCGAATCCTGATATGCTTTCTGCAAATGCAACGGCACTGGATAGTAAATCATTGCCGGAATACCTTTATCAGCTAAATATTTTATCAATCCAGCCCGATCTACTCCATTCAATTTCAGCGTATACTGATGGAAAACATGCGTAGATTGAACAGTACGGGCAGGAGTTATCAATTTATCTGTTACGGAGAATGCAGCATCGTAATAATCAGCAGCTGAACGACGGTTAGAACAATATTCGTCCAGTTTTTTAAGCTTCACATCCAATACAGCTGCCTGAATACTATCCAACCTGGAATTAACTCCCACTACATCGTGATAGTAACGAACCACCATACCATGATTGGCTATAGAGCGCATTTTGGCAGCCAATTCATCATTATTCGTAAAAATAGCACCACCATCGCCAAAACATCCAAGGTTTTTAGATGGAAAGAAAGAAGTACAGCCGATATCACCCATACATCCTGACTGAACCTGACGCCCGTCTGAGAAAGTATAAACTGAGCCGATTGACTGACAAGCATCTTCCAACACATACAAATTATGTTCTTTGGCCAAAGCTAGAATAGCTTCCATATCGGCATTTTGTCCGAAAAGGTGAACTGGAACGATGGCTTTTGTTTTGGGGGTTATGGCTTTTTTAAGCGATTCGATAGAGATATTGAATGTATCGAAATCGACATCCACTACAACAGGGGTTAAGCCTAGCAAGGCCACCACTTCAGCCGTTGCAATAAAAGTAAATGTTGGTGTAATTACTTCGTCGCCGGGTTTCAAACCCATTGCCATCAAAGCAATCTGTAAGGCATCGGTGCCGTTACCAACAGGAATTACATGTTTGACATTCAAATAAGCTTCCAGATTATGCTGAAAATCATTTACTTTTCCACCTTTAATAAATGTAGTGGTATCAATCACTTCCTGAATTCCGGCGTTGACTTCTTCTTTTATCTTTTCGTATTGACCCCGTAAGTCAACCATTTGTATATTCTTCATAACTCCAAATTCTCACATTGAGAAGCTTTGTGTTTATTATATTGCAAAGAAGCGATTGTAGTCTTATTTTTCTTCCAGAACGAACTCCACATCTTCAGGTGAAATTCGAATATTTGAAATAAATGTCGAATTATTCTTTACCATCAGTTTTTGTTTGCTAAACTTTCCTGATTGTAATGTATTATAATCCAGATAAACCTGCAAATCATTGGAATTAAATGTTTTAAAATGACTCAATCCAACAGTAAAAGTAGCGTTGACAAATGCAGGAAAGGTTCTGATGGTCAAATTTGCCGGGCAATTTATGGAGCTGATTGGAATTTGAATTTTCCGTTCGGTAAATGGCTCAACAAAAATACACAAATTAATATCACTATTCGAAAATCGGATTGCTTTTAGTGGTTTAAGTTTACACCGCAGATATGTTGTGTCTTTTAAATTCTTTATCTCAACCAACTCTGTTTGAACAGAAACCATTGTATCTAAAACACTTTTCAGACCATATACAAGTACTCTGGATGGTTTGACTGATATTTGGGAACTTAGCATGTACTGACTTACAAGTTCGATATTTGAAACCAACTCGACAGGCAATTCCTTCACACTTAGTTTTTGATATCGTATTAAGATAGAATCGGGGTGAATTCCCAGAACTTTTGTAGTTGGCTGCATGCGCATATAGCGATTAATACTGCCAGTAAGTTGGTCTGCTGTAATGAGAATCTGACCTTTCTGTTTATACGAGCGGTTTACATCAATATTCAGGGGTGCAAGGTCACTTTTTGAATAATCAAAAAGCATTAATCCCTGATCTTTAACTGTCAATTGAATTTCAGTCGGTGGAGAGTTGGTAATGGCTACATTTAATGGAATGCCTATATACCTCACAGGAATAGTAATAGTAGTTTCCCGCTCTTTACCCAATGCGTTTACAAACCAAAACGTGGCTGACAGGGCAAGAAAAAGCAAAAAGCTTAAAATATCTTTTGACAAAAAGAATGATTTAAGCTTTTGCATGTAATATTTTAGAAACCTTATGCCGCCTTTTTCAGCCATAAAATCCGAATTATTTTACTTCGGTTTGTGCATCTTCAGCAGTAGCAAAAACAGAGTTTTTATCTACTTTAATGCGAACATTATCAGCTATTTCAACGATAACTGAAGTTTCTTTAATTTCTTTTACTTTTCCGTAAATACCACCTGAAGTAACTACTTTGTCGCCCGCTTGCATAGCTTCACGTTGTTTTTTGATTTCTTTCTGACGTTTAGTTTGTGGACGAATCATGAAGAAATAGAAAACCACAAAAATAGCCACCATCATCAAAATTCCTGAGTAGCTACTCATACCACCTCCGGCAGGAGCAGCAGCTTGTAATAAAATGCTCAATAAATTCATATTTTTTTGTTTTTAAAAAATTATACTTACAAAAATAGTTTATTATTTCTTATTATCACTAAACATTACCACCTTAATCAACTTATTGTCCTTTCTAAGCTGTCCAACAATGTTATCGAGTACTCCATTAATAAATGTTCCACTCTTGTCGGTGCTGTAAGTTTTAGCAATTTCAATATATTCGTTTAATGTTACATTTACAGGAATTGTCGGGAAATCCATCAATTCGGCCAATGCTACTTCCATAATCACAATATCCATAAAGGCAATACGGTCCAACTCCCAGTTTTTCGTATTTACATCAATCATTTGACGGAGCTCATCTCCTTTTGTCAATACAATACGGAGTAGTTTGCGGGCAAAATCAGCATCCTCTTCATCTTTGAACATTGGTAAGAGTGCTTGTTCGTCGCCTTTAGAAGCATCAAAACGTTTGATTGTTTTGATGATAAAGCTCACAACCATTTCAATATCGTCGGTCCAATAGATATTCTGATCCTGAATAGAATCGTCCAAATCTTCGCTTTGCAGCATTATTTTCTTGTAAATTTTACGCCAGACATCCTTGTCGGCAGCATAATCGGCTGAAGGAGCCTGCATGTATTCTGTGTAAAAGTCAGAAGCTAAAACTTGCTCATATAACACTTTAATGATCTCTGAATCATTTACCCACGAAAGTTTATTAGCTGTAAGAAACTCATTGAACTGTATGTTTTTCGACAGTTGAGCTATGAATGAATTATCAATGAAACGGGTATTGGGATTTAAATCTTCCTCTGTGGGGCGAAGCTTATTTCGTTTTGTTTCAATGCGGTCGGAGGCGAATCGAGTGATTTCTATCGATAATTGTAGTAGGTGATAATACAAATCGTAGGTCTTTTCGATACTGTGAAACAATTCTTTTTCGGCAACAGGCAACGATTTGCTGTCGCTTTTGTAATAAGAATATAAGATTTGAACAATCTTAGTACGTAATAATGCTCTGTTAATCATAAAATACAGTGAACGCTTTTTTATTTAATGCACAACTAATAATGCATATTTTGTAATTTTAAAAACCACTAAATCCGGTTTTTAATTTCGCTGCAAAGATAGTACTTTTTTCGGTTTCTTTAAACAATAAAAATGCACAATCAGGAAATATGATTGTGCACTTATATTTATACTATCCAAGGGAAACAAAAACAAAGCTCATCGTACAAACAATAATCAGCTTTCCCGTTTACAGCCAGCGTTTTCACGAGTAAAGCATCCGATAATAATTCTTTTGCAAACTCAAGTGTTGTACCTGTTTTTACGCGGTCGTCGACAAGCAAAATACGCTTTCCTTTGTAATCGAAGTCAATTTCGGCCAGTAATTTGGGCTTATCGTACAACTTATTCTGCATGGCGTCGCGCAAATTCAGCTTGAGCAGGTAATATTCGCAACCCAAACGCTGATTGATCATAGCTGCAGGAATGATTCCTCCATTTGCAATGGCAACGACCATATCAAACTGCTCCGCAAACTCTATTGCCCGTACTCGCTCCAATACTTCTTCGAAAGACTTACCCATTAGTTCAAAACAAAATTACCATTTCGAAATTGCTTTCAAACAAAAGAATCCACCAATCAACTGAAGTAACATGCCCGGAAATCCAAGACGAACATCCTGCATAGCAGCCATAAAACTACCTGTCAAAGCAAATTCGGCTATCATACCAATTCCCTGGTAGATTAAAATAACTGCCAAAATGCTTTGGATTTTAATTTCTTTTGTACGTTGAGCCATATAAGCTGCTGCTCCGGCCAACAAGGCAGATTTAATAAGGATAATTGGTAACATTTCTGTTGCCGGCATTCCAAAAAGTGCATGATTGATAAGCGGTGAAGCTACTGCAGTCAGTAATCCGGTTACGAAACCGTATTTGTAAGCGGCAATAAGTGTAAAGAAATAAATAGGCAATAAAATCATTCCACCCATTGGTACTAAGTGACACACCTGAGGAAGTATTATGTTTCCGGCTACAAATAACAATGCAAAAGTGTACGATTTTAGTTCAACTACTTTCAGTGAGTGAAGTTTTACGGTAGATTCCATGCTGAATTGTGTTAAATTAGAGTTATGTTTTAAATTTATTCTGATTTTGAACGACAAAAATAAGTATATTTTTTGTTTTACGGTCTATGAACTGCCTGAAATAAAATCAAAAATGTAAAAAGATTTCGTTGTTTATGAATTATAGCATTGTAACGCATCAAGTTTAAAGAAGTTTAGCTCCTTACACATCAGTTTCTTTACAAATTACTTTTACGTAAAATAACATACATGCTCTGCATTATATTGCATAAAAATACCAACACATTCAAGCAGTGTAGTATTAATTATAATGATTTTGAAATTATTTTTTAAGCAATAGAACAAAAAAGGCTATTTTGTTTGATATATTCAAAAAAAATGCAGAAATTTGGGGACTAATTAGTAATTCACGATTAGTAATGCACAATTAATAATTTTTTGAAAAATCAATAGCGTTATGGAAGTAGAGAAAAAGAAATTTGAAATTGAGAAAAAAGATAACGAGATTATTTATTCTAAAGCCATCAAAGCAGGAAAACGTATTTATTACCTGGATGTAAAAAAGAGCAGAAACGATGATTTATTTTTAGCCATTACTGAAAGTAAGAAAAAAGTAGTTGGTTTTGAAGAAGATGCACAAGTAACATACGAAAAACATAAGATATTCCTTTATAAAGAAGATTTTGATAAGTTTGTGGAAGGATTACAGGATGTGGTTGGTTTTATCAAACGGGAACAAGGTGAAGCTGAGCCCCGCAGAGAAGACACTCCGGAGACAACTACTAATGAAGAAAGCAAATCGAAAAGCTTCTTTGATAAATTTAAATTTTAGAACAGATTTTATAATATGGGAACAAGAGTAAAGACAATAAATCTTTACTCTTTCTTTATTTGTGACACAAACTTTCTTTAATCTTGACTCTCATATCCAACATATTCAACATGAAATCTTTTGCAAGCGATAATTATTCGGGAATTCATCCCGAAATCTTTCAGGCTATTCAACGGGCCAATACACTACACGAAATATCTTACGGCGACGATACCTTTACAGCAGAAGCTAATCGGCTTTTCGAGAAGGAATTTGGTGAAGTAACCGTGCTTTATACATTCAACGGAACGGGTGCCAATGTAACGTGCCTTAAATGCTGCGTTTTGCCTTTTCAGGCGGTTGTTTGTACGGAATTTGCTCATATACTTGCCGACGAATGTGGCGCTCCGACTCAAAGTATCGGTTGCTCACTCCTCCCCCTGAAAACAACTGATGGAAAACTGACCCCAGAGATGATTAAACCCTTACTGGGACGGATTGGAAATGTACATAATACACAACCCCGGGTAATTTCAATCAGTCAGAGTACCGAACTGGGAACAGTTTATTCAATTGCCGAACTAAAAGCCCTTTGCGATTTTGCCCATGCCAATGGCATGTATGTTCACTTGGATGGTGCCCGTATTTCCAATGCTGTAGCAGCATTGGGAGTTAGTCTGAAAGCAGCCACAGTTGATTGTGGAGTGGATATCATGAGTTTTGGTGGAACAAAGAATGGCTTAATGGTTGGTGAGGCTGTATTGATATTCAACGAGGAATTAAAGGCAAATGCACCATATTTCCACAAACAAACGGCTCAACTCTTTTCGAAAAACCGGTTTATAGCTACTCAGTTTACCGCATTACTTACCGACAATCTGTGGTTGCGAATGGCTACCCATGCCAACCAAATGGCACAACTGCTCGCCAAAGAAGTAACAGGACTTCCCGGTGTAAAAATAAACCGTAGCGTTGACGCTAATGCAGTTTTTGTGATTATACCCGAAAAAGTAATTCAACCTTTACGTGCTCAATATCCTTTCTACGAATGGGATGCAGAAACACACGAGCAACGCTGGATGTGTTCGTTCGATACCACCGAAGAAGAGGTTATCGGATTTGTAAAGGCTTTGAAAGAATTATTATAGCCCTATATTAATTAAAAAATCCGCTGAATGACTACTCAGCAGATTTTTTGTCTAAGTTACATCAACAACTCATCTCTCCAGCATTTTTCTTGGCCGATAGTAAGTTATAAGCACCTTTAACGACCACTTTCAGTGTTTTATAGTCTGTTTTATCAGGTAACGTTATTTCAGTGAATCCATCATCGGTCACCCCTTTTTTAATCTCTATCATTCGATATTCATTCATATTTTTTCCATTCTCCACTTTGCTTTTGTCGAAAACAAAAATATAGTCTTTGTCTTCGAAACTGACAATGGCTTCGGTTGGAACGGAACTTACCTGATTGCTTTTGGCCTGGATAACAGCATTTACATACATTCCCGGCAACATATTTTCGCATCGACCAATCACATTGGCATAAACCTTATAGGTTTTATCGTTATTGACCGACTTTCCTGTTTGGTAAATCTGTGCTTCGTGCTGTTCGTTTTCATTATTAATATAGAACCGAATTTTTTCTCCAATACCTACTTTTTCCACATCTTTTTCAAATAAAGTAAGCTCCAAGAACAGTTTATCGCTGTTTACAATTTCGAACAACACATCCGAAGGTGAAACAGACTTACCAATACTTACGTTCACAGCTTTCACATATCCCGAAATTGGTGAAAGCAATGCTACTGTACGACTGATATTATCTTCCGTGAGCCTTGCAGGATTAATTCCGATCAGTTCCAGCTTTTGTTTTAACGCACCTGCCATAGTTTTCAGATTTTTATACTCAGTAGTTACCTGTTGCAGGTTCTTCTGCGAGTAAACATCGTCTTTGTAAAGCTCTTTGTGACGCGTATATTCAGCCTGTGCATATTCCAGCTTGTTTTTGGTTTCCAGATAGTTTTGTTGCATATCAATAAACTCCTGATTTTCGATAACTGCCAGTGTTTGTCCCTTTTTTACCGCATTGCCCGGCATCAGATTGGTACTCTTTATAAATCCACCCATAGGCATACAAACAGTTGCCAGGTTTTGTGGAGCTACCGAAACCGTTCCGTTTACTTTGAGTGTTCCACTCATCGCGCGCATTTCGATAGTTCCCGTCTGAATGTTAGCCAGTTTTATCTGGTCTTCGCGCAGTTCCACAATGTCATCGGGGAGCATTTCTTCTTTAGCATCTGTTCCAAGCTTCTTTGCTTTTCCACACGACACAAAAGCCAGTAAAAGCACTGATATAAAAATGATTGATTTGAATTTGTATGTTGTCATAATTGATATTTTAATTCATAATTTTCCCGATAGCTATCGGGAGCATAATTCATAATTGAAAAACTTCTGTTAAATCTATATTTTGTTCCACCAAAAATCATTTTCCGATTATATATTCAATTGAAATAATGGTTTGATTATAATCGTTCAGGGCATCGAGGTAGTTTTGCTTGATACTCAATGCCGGACTGAGGCTTTGAATATAATCGAGGTAATCAATTGCTCCGGCTTTATAACTCTTTGTTGCCTGATCGATAATTAAATCGGCTTCGGGTATAGCTTGCTTTTCGTAGTACGTAAGGCTGTTGGTATACTTAGCATATTCACCCATCAAGGAATTGTAATTCCCCGAAAGCGATTTTGAAAAGTTCTCGGCATTGAGTTGAGTTACTTTTTCTTTCAAGCGGGCTGCTTTTATTTTAGCTACATGGGGAGCAAACCACAATGGAACGGCAATTCCCGCCTGTACTCCGGTAAAACGGTCACCCAAACCAAACGTGCGTGGAATGCCGTTTACTACTTGTTCCCCCTGAATAGTCTGACTAAAATAACCTATACTCAAATCGGGTAAAAGTTTACTTTTTTCCAACTGCGTTTCCATGCGCGACATTTCCAGTTGCTGCTGTGCGAGTCCTAACTGAGGATTTCCCGCAACAATACTACCATCTGTCATCGGTAAAAAGTCGGCTCGCTTCAGTACCGTATCTATCGGCACAAGCAATATATCCGTATTCAGAAGCATCTGCAATTTTTTGATAGAAATAAGAATATCCGCATTCACCTGTTGCAATTGGTTACGCATTTCCATGCTTTGCGAACGCGCTGTTATCATTTCCAACCGGTTGGTCTCACCTGTTTGCAAACGCAACTCAGCGGCTCGTCTGAAACCCGCAAATAAACTATCTTTCAGCGAAATAAGTTTCTGTTTGGCGTGTAAATATGCCAGTTGCCAGTAAACCTGCTTCACTTGCGTGGCTATTTCCTGCTGTGCCGTTTTCAATTCCCACTCGCTGCTTTTGATATTGGCAGTAGCAAGTTTATGTTGATTTATATACACCGTAGGAAATGCAAACGACTGCGAAACGGTGAAACTATTATCCTTCGAATAAGAATTAAACTGACCGAACTGCCCATCTATAGCGGTTTTGGGAATATCAACAGCTGCTCCTTTCAAAGCTTTTTGAACATCCACCGAATAAGCCGAAGAACGTACTGATAAATTACTATCCAACGCTATTTGAATGGCCTGTTTGAGACTTATTCGTTTCGTTTCCTGCGCATTGACTGTTGTAAAACCAACTAAAAGCAAAATCAACAGGATTGTCACTCCTCTTTTTCGTTTCCATAAACTTCGGAATGAAAACCTAGAAAAGAAGATATAAAATACAGGCAACACTATCAATGTAAGTAAGGTGGCTGTAATTAATCCGCCGATAACCACAGTTGCCAACGGTTTTTGTACCTCTGCTCCTGCCGAAGTAGATAAAGCCATTGGCAGAAACCCAAATGAAGCTACCGCCGCAGTCATAATTACAGGACGCAAACGGGTATGAAGTCCTTTCAACACGCGTTCAGTGATATCGGTGATACCTTCTTTCTCTAGTCGGTTAAACTCAGCAATAAGTACAATACCGTTGAGCACTGCAATACCAAACAAAGCGATAAACCCTACTCCTGCCGAAATGGAAAAATTCATTCCACGCAGCCAGAGTGCCAAAATACCACCAATTACCGACATGGGCACAGCCGTAAAAATCAACAGCGTTTGTTTTACCGAATGGAAAGTAAAAAACAACAGAACAAATATGAGCAACAGCGCAACCGGAACAGCTATTGCCAATCGGTTTTTAGCTGCCTGCAGGTTTTGAAACTGCCCGCCATACGATACGTGATAACCCGTAGGTAGTTTTACCTGTTGATTTATCTGCGATGTTACTTCTTTAATCACGCTCTGCACATCGCGGTTA
>Ga0302215_10003178_pt1 | contig 11107 bp, 12 predicted proteins | sample II_Fen_N3_1_FD_194580 | JGI IMG/M metagenome (GOLD analysis project Ga0302215, IMG submission 194580) | Peat permafrost microbial communities from Stordalen Mire near Abisko, Sweden - II_Fen_N3_1 | ecosystem: Environmental > Terrestrial > Soil > Wetlands > Permafrost | place: Sweden: Abisko... | reverse complement strand
TGTAGAACCACCTGCTATAATTTGATGTTGAGTATCAAAAGCATACTTTTTGCAAAGTGCTTTCCAAAAATCAATTTGAACAGCTGGTAATACTAGTATTAGACTCATTTCAGCATCGTAGCGATGAAACTTTTCAAGTGTATACATTAAAATCGGTTTACCATTTATTTCTATAAATTGTTTTGGAATATCGGTTTGCATTCGCTCTCCTTTACCACCTGCAACTATAAGGGCAATTTTAGTTTTAGTCATTTTACTGGATTAAATTATACAGGAACAAAGATAAGCATTAAGTAATGAAAAATGAAAGAACTATATGTGCTTTAATTTATGACACTTACATAAGAGCAGAATAAGTATTTTATCAAACATGTCAGAAAAATGCGAACATTTATATAACTTTGCACTCAAATTAGGTCATAAAATGAAAAACAAGTATTTTCTTTGTGTTGTGGTTTTCTTTCTATTTGTTAATGCTTTATCAGCTCAGGAAACTGCAGCTATAAAACAAAAGAATATTTTTGAAAAGCTTGCAAGTCAGGATTCAGCAACTCATGCCACTGTAAAAGTTCATCAGGACAAACGCATAGAGCCACTATTAGTAGGCAAAAAAATTGGAAACTATTCGCACGAAGACAGGACAGCCAGTGGTTTCCGCGTACAGGTTTTTTCGAGTAATACACAACGTACTGCAAAAAATGAAGCATTCAGAAAGGAAAAACAGATTTTAAGCGAATTCCCCGATCAGGCAGTATATGTAAATTATACATCTCCATTCTGGAAAGTACGTGTGGGCGATTTTAGAACCCAAGAACAAGCCCAGACATTTAGAAATAAACTAGTAGAGGCTTTTCCTAATATGCGTAGTGAAGTTTATATCGTACGTGAAAAAATAATTATTTCAGGAACAAAATAATTTATGATGGATTTTAACATTAACCAACCTGTGCCTTTTGATTCAGAAAAGTCCGCTAAGATTGCTGAACATTATCAACAAATTATACAGCTTTTAGGAGAAGATGTCAATCGTGAAGGCCTGATTAAAACTCCCGAACGTGTATCAAAAGCTATGCAATTTTTGATGCAAGGTTATGAGCAAAATCCTGAAGAAGTTATTCGTTCGGCCATGTTCACCGAGAATTACCGACAAATGGTAATTGTAAAAGATATTGATTTTTACTCGATGTGCGAACATCACATGCTTCCATTTTTTGGAAAAGCACATGTAGCGTATATTCCCAATAAACAAATTACTGGACTAAGCAAAATTGCTCGAATTGTAGAGATTTATGCACGCCGAATGCAGGTTCAGGAACGTATGACAACTCAGATAAAGGAATGTATCCAAAAAACGCTGAATCCAATGGGTGTGATTGTTGTTATTGAAGCACAACACTTGTGCATGCAAATGCGCGGTGTACAAAAACAACATTCCATAACTACCACTTCAGATTTTACTGGCATATTTGAGCAAGCCAAAACGCGAGAAGAATTTCTGAATCTGATAAACAGAAAGTAGTAGGTAGTAAGCAGATATTTTTATATGTTTTTTTGAACCAGTTCATCGGCCATACGAACGTATTCGGCGCAGGTGAACTTTTTTTCTTTTATTTCGGTGCAAAGAATCCCTCCTCCCTGATTACGAAAATCTTCAATTACTGATTCTTTTCCAATCTGACGAAGCAAGCGTTCGGCAGCGAATAAAGCTCCACAAACTCCACCTTCAGCACGCCCACCACCCCACGCTCGGTATTCTTCTATTTCTGCATCGGAGATATTAAATTGATCTTGAAAACCTCTTAGAACAGATTGAGCACAATTGAGTTTTTCAGGTAGAGAATGAAAATATTCTTCAGATTTTTTACGGGACATGGATATTAAATTATATTAAAATCTAGATGTTTCATGGAGAACTTTAATATTTACAATTCCGAAGTAAAATTGCATTTTATACAAAAATCAGGTGTTTTGTTTTCAAACCAAAGTTTTCTGAAATCTTGATATTTATTGTTATTCAAAACATTTATCAGATTATTCTCGAAAACATTCCCAAAATTTAATTCTTTTGGAAAAGGTTTTGCACAACAAGGCGTAATAAAACCATTCCAACAAATGTAAAAATGCGACCAGGGAAAAGGACATTTTTGGAAATCACGTTCAGTCTTGAAATGATAATTAGCAGAAACACTTGGTGTTTTAGCGCAAACGCTGTCAAGTTTTAAAACAGCATTCAAAAAATCTGTTGAACGATAAAATGTATAATATGAACTATCAATATTAGTTACTGCTGCAAGATTAAATAGTGAGAAATCCATGTAATTAATGCCTATTCTATCGGCATATTTTACCAAATCAGACATTTGTAAATAGTTTTCTTTTGTAACTACCATATTTAACATCAAAGTAGTTTTTGTGTTTTTACAGAGGTCAACAAGTGATTGAAGATTTTTATCTAAGTTCTCGAAACTTGCTTTATGACGAATAGATTCATAAACTTCACCAATTCCATCAATAGATATTTGAATAGTATCAATTTTATTGACCACTTTCAAGACAAGTTCTAGGAAATTTGGCAACATCGCATTGGTAGATACTGAAATAATAATACCTTTATTTTTTTGTTTGATATAATCAACAATTTCCTCAATATCCTTGTAAATAAACGTTTCACCCATGCCTGTAAGTCCAATAGAATCAAGATATGGCCAACCTCATCGATAATTTTTTTTGCCTGAATTACGGTCATATTCCCTTTATCCATATCTTTTCCATAATCATATTCTCTAGGACATGTGGTACAGGCTAAATTGCAATGATTTGTCAGTTCCAACATTATGTTCGATGGATATGCAACTTTGGTGGATTTTGTAATTTTCAGGTAAAAATGGTTTACTTTATTGCTTAAATAGTAATATAGGTATTGGTTCTTAGGTAAATTCATAAGCCGAACTACAGCCTTTTTTAATCTTCGTTTGTCCATTATTGATGTATATTTAAGCGAATACTATCATTTATATTTGTTAATATAACAAAGTGTAATTGTCTTCTAAATTGAAAACTTTTTTTGGTCACAGTCTGTTTTTAACGGCAAATGGAAGTGTGAATAAGACGTAATTAAAAAACTAATTGATTACTAATATTTTAGTAATTGTACTTTGAGTTCCATCCTCACTTACACAAACTACTAAATAAATTCCAGTGTTTACTTTCCGTCCATGAACGTCTTTTCCATCCCAAGTTGCAATACTACCGTTTGATATTGTTTCACAAACCAAATTACCATTCAGATCCGTAATTTTAACTCTCGCATTTTGGATTAGACCTGTAACAGTTATTATACCGTTATATCCTTCACGAACTGGATTTGGGTAAGCATGAACATCACCAAAAATAGTACCTGCCTCGCTGGCATCACTCTGATATGAAACAATTCCTTGATCTGTACCAAAAAAAACTTCTCCGGAAATCGGATTAATAGCAATAGATAAAATATTGTTAGATAACAATGGACTATTAACTGTAGTGAAATGCTGAATCGTAATCTGACCATTATCGGACATAAGGTAAGCACCCGATGATTCGGTTCCTATCCATTTTCTATTAGCACCATCTATGGCAATAGCTTTAATTTTTTCATTTAATAACAAATAATCAGCTAAACCACTATCATCGTTACGGGGAATTTTAACGCGAGAACATGTGTAACCGGGTTCAAACACCTTTGAAAGATTATTAAACAAGAAAGGACCCTGATCAGTTCCAACCCAAATAGTGCCATTTTTATCCTGAGCAGTAGTATATACCGAACTCGGAGCTATTGATACAGGAATTGTATTGTTATTATTGTCTGTTTCCAGAAAAGTGAATTGAGAAAGAAATATCGACTTATCATCAGATTGGGAATCTAAAGTTCCATTATCGTCAAAAACACACAATCCCGCAGCATAGCGCAATGAAGGTATCCATTTTTGATTGGGATTTTGATTCGAAATCAGAATTCTTCCTAAAGTTGGAATTTCAGATTGTGTTATATTTGGAAATGAATATAAAAATTTAGTCCAAGTTCCATCTGCCCGAAGAACCTTGACCCCGACAGATTTTCCTCCAGTCATATTAGCAAAGAAAAGATTACTACTTTTGTCGAATATTGCACCATCCAAACGCATATAGTAGTATGGTGCAGCAGGAATTTGACTTTCAATAGTACTATTCAAATAATTGTACCAATTTGTAAAAACATTATTTTTAAATTCATACAATCCCGTTCCATATGATGTTACAAAGAAATGTTTATCATCTATTGGATCTATTGCAATATTCATGAAATCTAAAACAGGATGAAGAGTTTGTTCTTGTATAATATTCCCATAGATATTTGTCCAAACATCATTCTCGTAAATCATGACAAATCCAGCTCTTAAATCTGGAATAGCCCATCTTCCTCCTGGAACAACAAATAATTTTTTCCCTGAAAACTTCATCTCAAAAGGATTATTCAATGCTGGTCCGGCAGGTTTTATGGAATCAATTACTGGGTTTTCTGTGCCTACTTGTTTATATGTCTTAATACCAGCTGAATTAGCTGCAAACCAATAAGTGCTTTTTGCTACGTCATATTCTACATCAGATAAAGTACCCAAATTACTTATTGTTTTTACATTGAATAGTGTATCAACCAAATTTACAGTGTTACTACCGTCAAAAATATTCAAGCTGTTATTTGATACATTGAGACTAGTAACATTTAATGTAGGAAGATAGGGAGACCAATCACTATTATTGTTTTGTATATATAGCTTTCCCCCACGTAAAAGTATGTATTGACCTGCAAAAGAAACAGCTGACTGAAGATCGCCACTGCCCGGTAATCCTGAAACTGTCGACCAAAACTCATAATTAACTAAACTCGGCTCTGAGACTGAAGCTCTAAAAAGAGTGGATGCTGTTAAGGCATAGATTTTCCCATTGTGAATAGTGGTATTTATCACTTTTACTTCTGATGCATTTGCACCAATATAATAAGTATCTGCCACTTCTTTCTTTAGCATATTCAATACAATAATTCCAAAATTGCAGGATAAATACGCTTTATTTTGATAAAACAGTATGTGATTCACGTCTTTACTGGCACTCATCTGTTTGTTGTATAGATCCGGAATATTGATAATCCCATCCGTACTCATCATATCAATATTCCCATTAGAATAAATAATGAGCAATTGTTTGTTCGCAAAATCGTATTCAATATGCGTTATATTAGTTCCACTCAATCCGTTAAGTTTGCTATAAAACTCCATTCCCGCATCTTGTTTATCTACTGAGAACAAAGCACCATCACTCACTGCAAAGATTTTATTTTCTGATTGTGCTATCTGAGAAACGCTATTATATGCAAAATGGGTCCGCCATTTACCCATTGCCACCTGCGCACAGATCGCACAGAAAAAAAAACTAAGTAAAAATCCAGTTGTAATTATTTTTTTTTTCATATTTTATCTTGGTGAAAGATAGTGACATCTATTTCGAAACAATATCAAGTGAATATAACTCAAATGACAGTGTTTTATTTTATCCCTGAAGAATAAACTTTTATTAAATGCAGTTGGTTGTATTATGAAATCTGTAGTAAATAATTTACTAATTTATTTACTGCCAGCGCTCTGTGGCTTATTTGATTTTTCTCTTCTGTATTTATTTGAGCAAAACTGGCCAGATAATTTTCTGGGATGAATATCGGATCGTATCCAAATCCACTCTCGCCTCGGGGTTGAGTGGCAATGCTCCCTTCAATTTTACCTTCAAATAATTCTGTTTTATCACCTTGTATTAATGCGATTGAAGTTCTGAAACAAGCTTTCCTATTTGGATTATCACCCAATTTTTTCAACACTTTACACATATTATCGCAAGCATTGTTTTCTACTCCAGCATATCGAGCCGAATACACACCGGGTTCACCTCCTAGTGCTTCAACTTCTAATCCAGTATCATCAGCAAAACAATCTAGCCCGAATTTATCATGTATATATCTGGCTTTCAGCAATGCATTTCCTTCAAGAGTATCAGCTGTTTCAGGGATTTCGTCAGTACAATTCAAATCGTCTAAACTGACAATTGTGAACAAGGGTTCAAGAATTGCTCTGACTTCAGTCAGTTTATGTGCATTATTGGTGGCAAAGACCAATTTTCTCATAGTTATAACGAATTTAAAATCAAATTACTGCAAAGATAATTATTTTTAGGAATAAAACTCTTACGAATCCATATTAAAAGGATATAAACAAGGAATTAAACAAGTGATTGACACCTATATCTATTGTCTAAAATCAAATTCGCAAAACATATAAACTTTTATTTCAGTTGAAGAGTAAAGTCCTGTGTTTTTACAGCTCTTCCTTTAGAATCACCATCTACATTCAAATTTACCCAATTAGATGTTGAAAATGTAACTTTGAATTCTTGTGTAGCAAAGTATCCTCTATTTAAGGTGCTATCTACATCTTCAACTTTTATCTTGAAAGAAGCCTTTTTATTATAATAATCGGAAAATTCGAAGTGATATTTACCAGATAAATCGGTATAACATGTATCTGAAAATAAGACAAAATCAGTTCCTTCACGAATTACACGAATTTTATTGAGTGGATGAAAAGATACTTTATCAGAAACAGTTCCGTTTATTTCATAGTAGGCAAGAGAATTATTGTCTGTACACGCACTAAAAAAACCTATAAATACTGCAATTGTAAAAATAAATCTGGTTAACAACTTCATAATATATTTCGATTTTATTGTTATTCAACAGTGTCAAGCAGATATTATTCCTAACACAGCAGAATAGTTTATATTTAACGATAAAATATAATTTTGATACAAAGATAAATAACAAAATTTGAATTTCAAGTAAGGAAAAAATACAACATTATATTTTAAAATCAGATCAATGTTATAAACAATCTTTTATCCGAAACATTTTTGTTATTTTTGTAATTCTAATTAATACACCAGATGAAAAGAAATATCTTCCTTTTCCAACTTTTCCTTTTCAGCTCTCTACTTTTTGCTCAAACAAACGACGAGCAAAAGTACCTGTTAACGACAGAAACAAGTACTTACGGACTTTCAACAATCAAGTTGACAGATCCATATCTTTCTCCAATCTCTTACTCCGGAATTGGCCTACGATATGAAAATGAGAGTCGTAGGTTTCTATCAACTCAAAACACAAATATTTCGAAACAAAGTAATTTTAAATTGATGTGCGGGCTTGCATTTAATCCTACAATTACAGCTTCGATGACTTATATGGGAATGAACTATGATTGGGGAATGCACTATCATTTTCGACCATTTACGGGTTTGCAACTATTGGTAGGCGGACTTTGTGATGTAGATTTTGGACTTAAAGACATTTCCCGGAATGTAAATAATCCAATAAATCTTGATCTTGCAACGAACCTTAATCTCTCGGGGGTAGTCATTTATGACATTCCATTGTCCAGAAAGGTTTTGCAACTTCAAATTGCTCTTCAGAGTCCAATACTTGGCTATATGTTTGTTCCTGGCGAAGGGACATCGTATTACGAAATATTCGAGTTAGGAAACTTTACAAATACAACACATTTTAGTTCCCTACATAATAAACGTGGTATTAACGGAACATTCTCGGTTGATGTTCCATTTAAGTATTCAATATGGCGATTTGGATTTAATTATCACGAACTGGATTATTCATCCAACAATCTTATTTTTAAGCGTAAAGATGTATGCTTGCTGATTGGATCTACTTTTGATATAGCTACATTTGCAGGGCGGGGAAATCGCGCACCGAGAAACTTTATATCAACCAAGGAATAATTCATAATGCATTGTTAAATAACATCTAACATGAAAAAATATAGTTTAATTCTACTGCTTACAGTTATTTTACTTCCTGCTTGTATGGACGAACCTGGTGAAAAGCCCAACACCAACAAGGGAAACTTTGAGGCACTGTGGAGCATTATTGATACCAGATATTGCTATCTAGATTATAAACACATCAATTGGGATTCGATACATACTGTCTATAAACAACGCTTTACCGATTCTACCAAAGTATTTACTTTTTTTGATGTCATGGGTTCAATGTTGGGCGAATTGAAAGACGGACATGTAAACCTGTATTCTGATTTTGATCGCAGTCGCTATTGGAAGTGGTACACCGATTATCCGTCGAATTTCAGTTCTTCGCTTATTCATTCCAACCGATATCTGAGCGATAATTACCGCATTGCAGGTGGATTACGTTATGCCAAAATTGATAATGGTGATATTGGCTATATTTATTACGGAAGTTTTTCAGATTCATTCTCAGACACTAATATGAGCTATGTAATCACCTATTTCAAGGACTGTAAAGGATTGATTATCGATGTGCGTGACAATGGCGGTGGATCGCTTGATTATTCTGAACAATTGGCATCTTACTTTTTTGTAAACGATACTCTAACGGGTTATATGCGTCATAAAACGGGTGACGGTCATTCCGATTTTTCTGATCCTGTAGAAATAAAAACTACTGCTAATAAAACTACACATTGGAAAAATTCGGTAGCAGTTCTCACCAATCGTATGTCGTTCAGTGCTACTAACGATTTTGTAAATAGAATGAAAATGGCTCCAAATAGTATTATTGTAGGTGATAAAACAGGTGGTGGCGGTGGAATGCCATTTTCAAGTGAATTACCTAACGGTTGGATGATTCGGTTCTCTGCTTCGCCAATGTATAACTCCAACATGCAGGATACTGAATGGGGAATAGAACCGGACGTGAAAGACAGTATAAAAGTGGCTGACCAAGCAAAAGGAATAGATTCCATTATAGAACGTGCAATTGCATTAATAAAGAAGTAAGTGATAAAAGGTAAGGAGTAAGTAAATTGTTAGTTTCTTTTCTCCTGACTCCTTACAGCATATCTCTTACTCCTTACATCTTAGAAATGAAAAAACTTAAAATAACAGAAATGAATCGCCTCACAGTGGAGGAGTTCAAAGAAGAAAAAAAGATGCCACTAGTGGTGGTGCTTGATAATGTACGCAGTCTGCACAATGTAGGATCGGTGTTTCGCACTGCCGATGCGTTTTTGGTGGAAGCCGTTTACTTGTGTGGCATTACGAGTACGCCACCTCACGCTGAGATCCACAAAACGGCTTTAGGAGCCGAGAATACAATTGATTGGAAGTATTACGAAGATACTCATCAAGCTTTGACAGAACTTAAGGCTAACGGTTATACTGTGTTTGCCATCGAACAAGCAGCCGGCAGCACCATGCTGACTGATTTAAAACTTGACCCTGTTAATAAGTATGCGGTCATACTTGGCAACGAAGTTAAAGGTGTACAACAAAGCGTGGTAGATGCTTGCGACGGTTGTATCGAAATACCACAATTTGGTACCAAACACTCGCTGAATGTAAGCGTGACAGGAGGAATTATTATTTGGGAAATGTTTAGAAAGTTAGTCCCCTAAACCCCGGATGGGAATAATTCTGTGATATACTAAATTGTAAATGAACAAATTGTAAATTATTTTATGGATTGGAGAGATAAATTAAACGGACTAAAATCGGAGCTGCCTCAGATAGAAGAGATACCTCTCTTGGAAGAAGTTAAACCTGCAAAAAAACGACAAACTGAGCCGCTGCGTGTGGAACTGGACAAGCGAAACGGGAAGCCTGCCACGCTCGTTACCGAGTTTCAGGGCACAGACAATGAATTGAAAGAAATGGCTAAAATGCTTAAAATAAAATGTGGTGCCGGTGGCTCATCACGCGATGGTGAAATACTAGTGCAAGGTGACTTTAGGGTGAAGATTGCTGAGATATTGCTCGGAATGGGATTTAAGGTGAAGAGGATAAATTTCAAATAGAATTTCAATGCAGATTTCATTTATTTAAAATGTTATAACAGTTTTGATGTTTAGTTGTAATTTCTTATAAAAAGATATAATAATTACATTCGTCTACAACATTTAAAAAGAAGTGCCGTTATGATTACATATTTATAATTAATACAAACCATTATGGGCGCAAAAATCAAAAGTTTAGTTTTAGTTTCATTCGTATTGTGTTTATTTGTTGTAACAACCGTAAGCTGTACCACTACAAATCCCCCTGTAGATTCCAAAACTGGAGCGACAACAATAACTCCAAAGAAATAATCCTGAATTTAAGGTACTACTATTAACCCAAAACTTTGGGTTAATATGTATTTTCAAAGAAAACATAAAGCAACTGATTTCTTTGGACTTTAAGAATCTTATTCAGCCTCTGTTTTTTTACCGTCCATTATTTGTTTAATGTATTCGGTAGGTGACAATCCATATTCATCTTTAAAACATTGCCTAAAGTAAGAAGAACTGCTAATTCCCACAAGGTATGAGACTTCAGAAACTGTGTATTTGCCTGTGAGGAGCATTCTTTCTGCATTTTGTATCTTTATTTTCCGTATTAATTCGTTGGCTGAGATATTAGTCAGAGCCTTAATTTTACGATATAAAGTTGAATGGCTCATGTTCATTTTTTCGGCAATGGAAGCAATATTAACGTGTTCTGAATCCAAATTCTCTTCTACTATTGCAGTTACTTTATCTACAAATTCTTTATCTAACTTGCTTATCGATTCAGAAATAATAGTATGTTTATCAGTGATAGAAGAAGAGAACTGAACAGCCATTTTTTTACGGGACTCAAGCAAATTTTTCACGCGACTTTTGAGCAAACCGGCACTGAATGGTTTTGTAATATATGAATCGGCACCAATAGAGTAGCCTTCCGTTTTGTCTTGCAATGAGTCTTTGGCGGTTAACAAGATTAATGGTATATGACTTGTACGCATATCTTCTTTCATTATTCTACAGAATTCAATACCATTCATAACAGGCATCATAATATCACTGATAATAATATCCGGGATGCGTTCAAATGCAAATTCAAGCGCAGTTTTACCATTCTCAGCCTCTAAGACATCATACATATCACAAAATGAATTAGCAATGTATTCCCGTATATCAGCGTTATCTTCTACAATTAAAATCAGACCCTTAGTGTCATTCATATTGTCATC
>Ga0302215_10003177_pt1 | contig 11109 bp, 12 predicted proteins | sample II_Fen_N3_1_FD_194580 | JGI IMG/M metagenome (GOLD analysis project Ga0302215, IMG submission 194580) | Peat permafrost microbial communities from Stordalen Mire near Abisko, Sweden - II_Fen_N3_1 | ecosystem: Environmental > Terrestrial > Soil > Wetlands > Permafrost | place: Sweden: Abisko... | reverse complement strand
GCCGAACTTGGATGCAGACGAAGTAGACAAAAATCTTGCTAAATTGGAAGAAACAATTATCAGCTACACAGGCAAAGTCCTTAGTGTTGACAAAATTGGTCGTAAAAAATTAGCTTATGACGTTCAAAAATTCAGAGATGGATTCTTTGTTACTCAAATTCTTACAATCCCTGCGGACAAGGTTGTTGATTTCAAAAGACAATTAAAACTTAACGACAGCGTTTTGAGAATTATGTTTTTAGAAGTTGGCAAAACTTTGGCAGCAAAGTAGACTAGGTAGGACTTATGACAATAGCTAAAGCAGTAGTTACAGGAACAGTATACAGAGCACCTGAAAAGCGTTTTACATCTAACGATGTTGCTATTTGGGCTTTTGTTTTGGATATCGGCGAAAAAGACGAAACCCTTATTAGAGTAATCTCTAAAAAGGCCGCTCTTGACGCAGTTGTTTCTGAATGTGGCAAAGGCGATAAAGTTTTGGTAGAAGGCAGACTTCAGATTACCGCAGCTAAAATGGATGACGGCTCTGAACGAAAAATCTATGAAATCGATGCTAACACAATTGAAAAAATGGGCGCATCTTCTGGCGGTTCTTCATCAGCTAAAAGTACCAACAACGGTGAAATAGTTAAGTTTGCTCAGGAAGAATTTTCTGATGAACTAATAGGTGAAGACGAAATTCCTTTTTAACGAAGGCAAGTCCAATCAATAACAAAAGTAAAAAAAGAAAAAATATACAAAGAAAGGTATAAAACAAAATGGCAAGAGATAGAGAAGACAAAAATAAAAAGCACAAAAACTGCAGTTTCTGCGTTGACAAAATTGACTTTGTTGACTACAAAGATGCAGCTAAAATCAAAAGATATTTAACTGAAGCGGGAAAAATTATCCCTAGAAGAATCACTGGAACATGTGCAAAACACCAAAGAATGATCGCTTCTGTAGTTAAACGTTCAAGAGAAGCTTCAATCATTAGCTACGTATTCGACTAATTAACAGATAGGGGAATAAAAATGGATAATAAAGTTACTATCAGATCTGATAGAAAAGACGATTATAAATTCCACTATAAAGGTGAAGAAGTCGTATTAAAAGCCGGAAGCATAATCAGTATCGCTGAAGGATTAGGGGAAGTTGTTCTTCCTACTTGTATGATGAAAATCATAAACAATCTTATTGTTATCAAAGACGATAAAAATTAAGATAGAATATAAATAAAAAAAGAAGGTTTAGTTTTTACTGGACCTTCTTTTTATTTAGCGAATTTACGTTTCTTGTAATCTGAGAATGAATAACGTTTGCCTTATTCAAGTACGCAGTAAGCTTTTCGTAGCGGTGAATTGTTTCGCCGTAGGGCACTTGTAGATTAATCAATTCGTCAACGCTTGTGTTTATGTTTGATAAGTTGCCCAAGGCTTCTTTCATCGATTGGCTGTAATTAAATTTTTTAGAAATTTTTGCAAATACCTTTTTTGAAATGAATTTTTTGAATTTGGAAAAGGCGCTGACTTTTTTTCTTGATGAAAAATTCACGGCTGATGTGATTTGACCTGAGAGTTTTGCACCAATTCCAAGCTCTGAATATTTTTTGTTTAGCTCAGTGAGTTCTCGTTCAACTTTTTGTTTTCTTTCTATCAAGTCTGAAATCTGTATGTCATAGCCGAGGCTTTGCAGAGCGTCTATTTCGTTTGTTAATTTAGACAAGGTGGTTTCCAGTAACCCCATTTTGTGCTCCAGCTTGAACATTTCATCTGAAATCCCCTGATAAGCGTTATTTTCTAAGATGTTGGAATCAAAATCGTTCATCCTGCTGCCAGGTGTTGAGCTGTTTTGGTTTGTATTCTGTTCTTGGTTTTGGTTCGCAGCAAAAAAGTTATCATCCGATTTGTTCGCCGATGAATTTATAAAAATGTTATTATTTGGCCTGATTTTTCCGAATTTTACTTCCATCCCAACATTATACACGCAAAAACATGAATTTTGCCCATACGTGCGGTGGATAATTCGTAGCCCGAACGAGTCGCAGAAAACCTCCGTCGTATCAAAAAAGTAACGAAGTGAGGATACAAGGGCTTTCATCTTCAACAAAAATCTTGGTGAAAAAAGTTATATTCGTAGCCCGAACGAAGTTTATCCGAAGCGTTTCTTACCCTTTGCGTTTTCTTAATTCGGTAAGTTCATCTTGAAACGGAGATATATTTACCAGTTTTTCGATTAATCTCGGCATTATTGCAAGTACGTAGTTTACTTCATTTTCGGTTGTAAATCTGCTTAAAGAAAATCTTATGCTGCCGTGAAGGGCGGTGAATGGCACTCCCATTGCTCTTAATACGTGACTTGGTTCCAATGAACCGGAAGTGCAGGCACTTCCAGAACTTGCACAAACTCCAAGGTCGCTCAGGTGAAGCAAAATCAATTCACCTTCGATGTATTCAAATCCAATGTTTGTAGTGTTCGGCACTCTGTTAACGTGTCCGCTGTTTAGGCGTGCGTTGAAGATTGTGTCTAATAGGCCTTTTTCAAGTTTGTCGCGTAGACGTTTAACTTCTGTTGCTTCGTATTCGAGCCCTTCTTTTGCCAATTCTGCTGCTTTGCCCATTGCAACTATGTAAGGTACGTTTTCTGTCCCTGCACGTTTACCGCGTTCTTGGTGCCCGCCAATAATAAGCGGAGTTAGCATAGTTCCCGATTTGACGTAAAGTGCGCCGATTCCTTTAGGTGCGTGGAATTTGTGTCCCGAAATCGCCAATAAATCAACGTCAGTGGCTTGTACGTCAATTGGAATTTTGCCCGCAACTTGAACCGCGTCTACGAATATTTTTGTATCTTTATTTTTGGCTTTTATCAGTTTTGAAATTTTCTCGATTGGGAAAATAATTCCTGTCTCGTTGTTCGCCCACATGCAAGAAACAAGTGCTGTGTCAGGTACTATTGCTTTTTCCAATTCGTCCAAATCCAACTCGCCGTTTGAATTCACGCCGATGTAATCAACCTTGTAGCCTTCTTTTTCAAGTGCCATATAAAGGTTCAAAACACAAGGGTGTTCAACTTTGGTTGTTATGATGTGTTTTTTAGTTTTGTTAGCGTCTAAAACCCCTCTGATAGCGGTATTTGCGCTTTCAGAACCTGAAGCTGTGAAAAGGATTTCTTTAGCATTTTTCGCATTAACAAAATCTCTTATTTGTTCACGAGCTACTGCGATAGCTTTTTGGGTAACTCCGCCAAAGCTATATATGCTTGAAGGGTTTGAGTAATTTTCCTTCAGGTAAGGCAGCATTTCCTGTAAAACTTGTTCGTCAACCATTGTGGTCGCGTTGTTGTCCAAATACGTTAATTTCATTCTACACCTCAATAACTTCTATTTCATCGTCCAAAGTTTCTCTAAGTGTAGCTTCAACAAAGGATTTCAGGGTTAATGTCGAGTTTTTGCATCCGGAGCAACTTCCTCTCAATTTTACATATACTTTTTTACCGTCGATATCGACTAGTTCAATATCTCCGCCGTCTTTTCTTAGTTCAGGCGAAATTTGGTTTTCTATTATTGTGTTGATTTTGATTACTCTTTGAGTCTGAGTCATTTCAACTGGTTTTTTTTCAGGTTCCGTGTGGTAATATGTGTTTAAAATCCCTTGAATACTGTCTTTGCAATGTCCGCAAGCTCCGCCGGCTTTGGTGAAGTTTGTGACTTCTTCAAGCGTTTTAAGGTTGTTTTCTTTGATTGCGTTTATGATTTGTTTTTCAGTCACGCTGAAACATGTGCAAATGAGTTTGTCTTTTGTCACTTCAGGCGTGTCTTCATTGAAATAGTGGCTTAGAGCGTTTTCTAATGCTTCGTGTCCCATGACTGAACAGTGCATTTTTTCAGGCGGAAGCCCACCGAGTTTTTCGGCGATTTCTTTGTTCGTGACTTTTTTAACTTCATCCAGAGTCTTTCCGATAATCATTTCGGTAAGCACGCTTGAACTTGCAACCGCAGAGCCGCATCCGAAAGTTTGAAACTTGGCATCTGTCACAATATTGTTTTCAATTTTTAAATATATTTTAAGAGCATCACCGCAAGATAGTGATCCTGCTTCTCCCACCGCGTCTGCATCGTCAATTCTGCCGACGTTTTTCGGGTTTCTGTAATGCTCCATTACTTCTTCTGTATAATCCCACATAATTTATTACCTTATTTATTAATACCCGTCATTGCGAGAAATGATGAGCCTGTCCTGAACTTGTTTCAGGAATGCAATCCCAATCGCAATTACATTACTATTGTACCGCAAAAAAGGTTTTCGGAAATTAAATTAATGTTAAATTAATTATTAACAGATCTATTAATAACTTTATCAATTCCTTCAAGAATCCCTTTTGCCCCTTCAAATTGTGACATAAAGACAGAACTGACCTTGTTCTTCATCTTCATACAATATGCTTGAAGCCTTATGGAGGAGTTATTTACAGCGATGAAATGCGCTCCTTTTTTTGCCAGTTTTGCCATTGAAATATCGTTGTCATCATCCCCTGCCATCAATATCTCTTTGTACGTTATATTTAACTTTCTTTTGAGGTATTCGACCCCATCAGCCTTATCAGCAGGGCATAAAAACATTGCAGTCATACTTTCATCGGCACTACGTCTAAGCGAGTGCGACTGAAGCAGTATACTCTCAGGACATTTATCCATGATTTTCTTTGGATACAGGTTATCAATAAATTTTGTTTTAATTCCGATATCTGCCAATTCTTTTTGGATGTCTTTTTGAAATTCTTTGAGATTGACACCTGAAGCGATAAAATATTCGCTCATAAAGTCAGATGGGCTCCATAAGTAGTGTGTGATTTTTGACTTGTAAAAATCAGGGTCGCTCGCTTTTATGGCCTCAAAATTATTCATTTGTGTCAATTTATTATATTCTTGGTCGTTGAAGCTGTATTTAGGAATGTTTGCAAAATTCTTCATCTTTTCAAGCACTTTTTCACTTTCAAAATGAGTCTTGTTTTTCAACATAGTTTCATATTCGAGGTTTTTAACCAAAAATCCGTCTATATTTTCGTATAAAAATTGACCATTATTTGAAATTAAATAGTCAGGAGTCGGCAAATCGATGCCTTCTAAAGCCAATTTCTTTTGTTTGCTCAAAACTTGCTCTAGTGTATTACCAGTGGCGTAGACTTTTTTACCGTTTCGCCCAGAAACTAGTTCAATAATCTTTTTAATTTCTTCATGTGAGCCGTGCATTAATGTATTATCAAGGTCAAAAATACCCAAACATTTGCTTTCAATATTTTGCCAACCTGAAAACTGGATTTGGTTATTCTTTTTATGATTAACATTTATTGCCTGCTGGTTTGGATATATCCCAGAAATTTTCACTATATACTTCCTCTAAACTATACTGTTAATAAGTTAAAAGTCGGGAAGGATTTTTTTTGCTAGTTTGTAAACAAAAATTTACTATTTGATATTCGGGTAAAGGAAGATTTCGCCTGAAATATTGCGCCACTTTATCCAACCTATTTTTTGGGTTCTATCTACGTCAAACGCCACAATCAAAAGCCAGTTGCCCTTTACTGCTGTAAGCGTAATCGTTTGCGGTAATGTGATTCTGCCTATTTCTTTGCCATCTTCAACGTTTGAGCCATAAATTATTTTGGTCTCGTCAGGTGCGTCTTTTAAATAGACAAGCCCGTATTTTCTTCCGTAAAGGTTGAAAAAAGTACGCCAGTTCATGAACCTGAAATCGTCGTCTTTCTTTACCCAGCCAAGCTTATATCCGTTTTGATTGTAAGCAATTTCAACCCAATCTTCGTTGTCGTTTTCATCGATTACAGTCAAAAATGCCAAATCTTTTTTTGGTAAAAACGTCACAAAAAGGTTACTGGCCGATATGTCGGCGCAATTGAAGCTCTTTGTGTCCCAAGAAACATCTAACAAAAGTTTTGAATTCTCGTTAGGCTCTTTGTATACTTTGATTCGGTTGCCGGCCTGATAGACCCCAATCGAATTTGTGTTTATATTGTTTACGTAATAAGGCATTACATCTGCATTTGCAGGCAAAATAAAACTTAGTAAAAACGCAAATATAATAAATAATTTCTTCATAATATTTTTTACCTCTTTCGCTTTGCTACCCCTCACCCGAATTTCTAAAACTCGTTCCTCGTTTTGAAATTCTTCCCTCTCCCGCAAGGGGCGAGGAAGGAGATATTTTACCCTCTTAACGTAATTCCTTCAAACGCTTTTTCCAAGCCGGCTCTTACCGATTTCATTTGAGCATCAACAATTTCGTCTGTCAATGTTGCTTGTTCGTCTTGCATTTTAACTCTAAACGCGACGCTTTTAAACCCTTGTTCGATATTTTCGCCCTTATAGATATCAAAAACTTCGCAGCCCTTGAAAAGATTTTGCTGAACAGATTTTTTAACTATTTTTTGAAGCTCATCAAAACTCACTGCATCAGGAACAACAAACGCCAAATCTCTTTGTACTTCAGGGAATTGAGGCAATTTTTTGTATCTGACAGTCGATGTGTTAATCGCTTTTATTATTTCGTCCAAATTGATTTCAAACAAGAACGCGTCTTGGTTTAGTTTCATTTTGTCTTTCAAAATTGGGTGTAATTGACCAAAGTAGCCCAATTCCAAAAGGTTTTTGCCAAGCATAACAATCTTAGCGCTTCTGTAAGGGTGCAATGTGTTCACGCCTTCGCAAACCTTAAATTGGATGCGATTTTGAATCCCAAGTTCGTTGAACAAGTTTTCAAAAATCCCCTTGAGCGTATAGAAATCGATTTTGTTTCCTGCTTGCCATTTTGAATTTTCAATATCGCCTGTGATTATACCTGAAAGCATTTTGATTTCATCGACTCCGCTGTTTTTATGGTCAGCAGGTGCGTTTTTGAAATAAGCTTTTCCTATTTCATAAGCCCAGAAAGATTTTTGACCATTGTCATAGTTGTATTTCATACAGTTCAAGACATTTGCAATAAGCGTTTGTCTCAACATTGTGTATTCTTCACTCTGTGCGTTTTCGACTTTAACCGCTTTTTCTTCATCGTAGCTAAGCGAGAACTGTTTCAACAAAGGCTCTCCGATTAGCGAGGTTGTGATGATTTCGTTTAGGCCAGATGCCAAGAGTGTTGAATTTATTTTTTTCAAAGCTTGTTCTTCAACCGTGATTATCGGTGATTGGTTTTTGCTAGGCAAGGTTGGTGAAATTTTGTCAAATCCGTTGATTCTAGAGATTTCTTCAATCAAATCAATTTCTCTTGTAACGTCGTTCGCTCTGAAAGAAGGAACTTCGAACTTAGCGGCGTTTTCGTTTTTACCCAAGACTGTAAAACCAAGTTTTTCAAGGATTGAAACGCATTTATCGCCTTCTATTTCACAGCCCAAAATCCTTTTTATTTGAGCAAATCTTAGTGTGATTTGAGTTTTTTCGATTTCGTTTTCGCCGTCTTCAACAATTGCGACAACTTTAGCATCCGCAAGCTCGGCTAAGAGCTGCATTGCACGCATTAAGGCAGGTTTAACCGCTTCGATGTCAACACCTCTCTCAAATCTTGCGCAAGCGTCTGAGCGGTATCCTACGCTTCTTGAACTTTTTCTGTTGCTTGAAGGTACAAAGTAGGCAGCTTCAAGTGCTATTTCTGTTGTATTGTCGTCGATTTCTGAGTTTTCTCCGCCAAAAACTCCCGCAAGGCAAACGCCTTTATCTTTAGTTGCTATTAACACACTGTCGTTGTTTAAATTTCTTTCAACGCCGTCGAGGGTGACTATTTTTTCGCCCTCTTTTGCGCGTCTTACGCAAAGATAGCCGTCTAATTTACTTAAATCAAAAGCGTGTAAAGGGATTCCGTATTCGAGCAAGACGTAGTTTGTAATATCAACAACGTTGCTGATTGAGCGGATTCCTGATGAGATTAATCTTTTTTGCATCCAAGATGGAGACTGTTTGATTGTGATGTTTTTTAAAACGCCTAAAGAGTAGTATTTGCAAACATCTTCGTCGATTATTTCGACTTTGAAATCGTCCGTGCTTAAATCTGTTGTGCTGACAAGCGGTGAAAATTTAAGTTCTTTGTTAAATATTGCGCAAAGCTCTCTTGCGATACCGATTACAGACATTTGGTCTCCGCGGTTTGCTGTCGGTGCAACGTCAAGAACGATGTCTTCTTCAATCCCTAAAACATTTTCTAAGGCTGCGCCTAATGTTTTTTCTGCGTTCTCAACAAAGCGGTTTAGGATTAAAATGCCGTCTTCAGTTTGGTAATTTCTTTCGCTCAATCCTAATTCGTCTGAAGAACAAAGCATGCCTTGAGAAACGACTCCGCGGATTTCCGCAGGAGTAAGGGTGAACATTTCGCCGGTTTTTCTTGAGAAAACTTCTGAACCGATTGAAGCGTAAGGGATAACTTGCCCAACTTCAATGTTTTGCGCTCCGCAAACAACGGTTTTTGTTTCCAAGCCTGTATCGACAGTTACCAAATGCAATTTGTCAGCGTTTGGATGCTGGTCTATTTTTATGATTTTTGCCGTAATTATGTTTTTAAATTGAGGCTTGATATATTCAATTGCTTCGACTTCAAGCCCGCTCATAGTAAGCTCATGCGCTATTTGTTTCTCGTTAATGTCTGATAAATCGACAAACTCATTCAACCAGTTTAATGATACCTGCATTTTTAAATCCTTCTTTACTTATTATTGGCGCGAAAAATCGCACATTACTTTCACCCTAATTTTATAATAAATAAAACACAATGTAAAATGTTTTCTATACCCCAGAGCCTTTGATTTCAATTTTTTTAAGGCGTTGTTCGATTTTACGGTACCATTTTAATTTTTGTTGAAAAAGGGTTTTGTATCCTTTTAATTTTCCTTCAGAAATGTCAGCATTCTGCTTGTCGCAAAGCCCTTCCAATAGGCTTGCCAATTTGTCTGAATATTCTTTTCTATCTAATTTGTCTGATTCTAGAGTAATAACTTCGCCGATTTCTACCATAACTTCGGGCTTATCAGCTCTAAGGAAGAAATAATTCACTCCGATAGGAATCAAATTCACCTTACCATATTTTTTAGCCGCTTTTTGGGCGATATAAGTAAGCCCCGTTTGAAATTCAATAGGTCTGCTGTTTGGCGGTTTGATTATCCCCTGTGGAAATATGTATAAAACGTTGTTCAAGTCTTCAATAACATCAATAGAGTATTTGAGTGCGGTCATTGATGCCTGAGGCGATTTTTTATTGACAGGAAAAGCGCCAGCTCGTCTGAGAAGCGGAAATCTGTTGAGTTCTTCAACCATCAATCGGATTTCTTTGCCGAAAATTCTGTTTGTGATATTGTAGCCGACAATTCCGTCCCACCAGTTGGTGTGCGGTGCAAAAGCTATCGTAGGAATATTTTCATCCCTATTTAAAAAGTTTTCTTCGCCTTTATAGCGAAGCGCAAAAAATCTATTCTCCAACATCCCGTAGAAAAATTTATTCCCAACCCAAAGCCAAAAAGGCGATGTCTTTGCCGGTTTAAACTCCTCGTCTTGGTTTCTCAACTTAGTTGGTGGAATATCAGAATACAATTGTTCAACACTCATAAAACTATTCTACTAAACATTTGCCGATTTGTGAATAGTCACATAGGTTATTTTTAAGAAAGTTAACGTGAATGTCGTTATTTCATAAAAAAGTTTTTGTTTTTAAGTTCGCTTTTTTTGACGAGAAACCCGCATTTAGTGCAAGATAGGGTTTCTCTGGTACTGTCAATTGGCATAAATGTATGTTCACAAGCTTCGTAATCTTCGTTTTCGTTGACTTCACCCTCTTGCATCGGGTCGTAAGTCGGTTTTTCGAGTCTTTGGGTAAGTTTCTTTATTATAAGTTCTAGTATGTACATTTTATAATTTGAATCCGTCTGGTAAAAGTTGGTTTATCTTGGTTGTTTTATATCCGTCTTCGCTTTGGGTTATTACTTCGACTTCCTTGTCTTTTTGGAATTCAAAAATAACCTGTCGGCAAGCCCCGCATGGTAAACAGTTTTCCACATTTGGAGAAAATATTGCAACCGCCAAAATTGATTTTTCGCCATTGGCAATTGCGTTGGCAATCGCACTTCTTTCGGCGCAAATCGTTAACCCGTAGCTGGAGTTTTCAATATTGCATCCAATATAAGTTCTTCCGCTCTCGCCCAAAACACAAGCCCCAACCGCAAAGTTTGAATAAGTTGCGTAGGCGTTTTGGGATGCTTCTTTTGCTTTGTTTAGTAAATCTTGATAGTCCATATTTTTAGTTTATCTTACTTGCTAAAATATACATCAATTGATTACAGTATTTTTCATTATCTTGTTTTCTGTTTTAACTTAAAGAATGTTAAACATTGGACAAATAGCCAAATTAATATATAATATGGGTATGAAGAAGCTTTTTAGTTTTATTTTAAGTTTATTTTTTGTGTTTTTTACGGCACAAATTTCTCAGGCTGAAGATTATAAAATCTTGGTTTTGCCTGATAATATCCAGTTTGACAGTACAAATTACTATATCTTCCCAGATACGGCGACTGTTTTCGCGTCTGATACGATTAACGTAATTAAGCAGGATGCCCGTGTTCAAACCGTGAGCATGACTGAAATCAGAGACGCTTTGAGAAAGAATACAAAGCTAAGTATCTTAACAAAAAGAGCGTTAAAAGAATTCAAATACAATTACAATATTCCGTTTGTTGATTTCAAGGCAATTGCAAATTGTTTCGGTACAAACAAGATTTTAGTTATAACCAGCCAAACAGATGTGCAAAATTATGTTTTGAGAAGAACGATATGGGATTTGCTTAACATCCCTGGCGCGGCTGTAATAGACCCTGCATATAGAATATCGACTTATGCGGCTTTAATCGATGTGGATAAAGAACAAGTACTGTGGCAAAATACTTATTACAAGACGCTTGCAACTGTTGAAAACAGAATGATAGCTGTGACCTTTGCTCCTGCAACAGAGCAATTGGAGTCAATCAAAGCGTATTCTCAAAACTTCTTATCTACTGAAATTGCAAGAATAGTTGAAGCAAAAATTTTGCCTCCACTGGTTCCAGGGCCTAAAGTAACAGACATGGTTGATATTTCCGATATCA
>Ga0302215_10003175_pt1 | contig 11111 bp, 8 predicted proteins | sample II_Fen_N3_1_FD_194580 | JGI IMG/M metagenome (GOLD analysis project Ga0302215, IMG submission 194580) | Peat permafrost microbial communities from Stordalen Mire near Abisko, Sweden - II_Fen_N3_1 | ecosystem: Environmental > Terrestrial > Soil > Wetlands > Permafrost | place: Sweden: Abisko... | reverse complement strand
AATCGCAAATGAATTATCTCCTCCGGCCAAGCTGATGGCATCGCCTTGCTGAATTCCATTTTCCCATACCGCACAATAAGATCCTGTCCAATATAAGGCATACCGAATAGCATTATATCTCGGGAAGGCTACAGAAGAAGGCTCTATATCTGAGAACCCAACAAACATACCGTCTACAGTGACTTGTGTTGGCATGTTTAATTTAGCTTGTATGCCACTAAAAACAGATTTAGACACAAAACTTTGATCTCCGCGAGCAGAACTCAACCATCCACCGCTAACCGATGATAGAACGTTATTTGCAAATGTAAATTTGTACAGATTTATCCAATTGACATATTCACCAGTAATTACTTGTGATTGATTTAGTCCAACTGAGGCATTTGATAGTATCCATTGACTAATATAGTTTGAAAGTCTTACTTTTCCAGCTAAATTTGGATGACACCCATCAATTGTATAAAATGATGAATTTTCAAATGTTATTGATAAATTGCTAAAAATATCACATGTTTGAATTCCATACATTTTAAATACTTCTACAAATGCATCTGCATATTGACGTTGATTACTATAATTAGTTCTTCCAGATGATCCTCCACTTTTTTTAGGCGTATTCCTCACCATCATGTTTATTGGTACAACTACTATTTTTTGAAGTTTAGATGCACACTTTTCAGCAATATATTTTAAAGCTCCATAATAAGTATTTATATCCGTACTATCAATAGTCCCTAATGGCGACTGATAATACCAATCATTCGAACCGCCCTGCACCAATAAAATATCATAGTTGTTTGATAGTGCTGCATCAATTCTATTTACAATTGAAATTCTAGTAGTTCCATCTCCCTCGGCATTTTCCATGCCTCCAGTAATACAGCTTCCACCTATTCCATCTTTTACTAATAAACATTTTAGATTTTTAGCGACTAACTCAGCAAAAAATTCACCTTCCATAAATGAATCACCTAACCCAAACATTTTTTTTGCTATAATTAGATTGTAGTTAATGTTTGAGTTGGAGCTTCCTACAATGGCATTTAATTCACTTTCAAATAACTTACGACCAGTGTTTTTCCATTCGACACCATTATATGTGTATATAAATCCGTCTGCAATGACTTTGGCAGCCCACCCGAAAACAGCATCCGGGTAAATAATAGTCAAATTATCAAATATGTCAACGTCTTCTTCTTTTACGGTTAGGATTGGAGCTGTATCATTTTCAATTACTCTATTTATTTCTATTAGTTTTTCTGGATCAATTCCACCACCGCTTCCATTCGTCACAGTATACGTATCAGTGCTACCATCTGTATAGGTAGTTGTGTAGGTATCAACTAGCCCGACAGAAGAAGTTAGAACGCGAGATACTATTCCACGGCCGTTATCACCATGATCTCCTTTGTCACCCTTTTCACCAATACCGGTATCTCCTTTATCACCTTTGTCACCCTTATCCCCTTTCTGAGCTGCTACCCATTCAGCTTCCGTTTTTTTCGGATCATCGGTAGTTGTATCAAGATATGATTGATATGCTGATTTTCCACTACCCCCACTCAACACTTCCGGCTTTACGCGTTGAATATATGCTCCAACTACGTACTCCATACGGTTTTCATGATCCTGTCCACTTCCTTCCGTATTTACGTCAATCGTAAAATTAAACCCGCTTTCGTTCTGACCTTTATCACCACCTGCAAAAGCAGTAATATTTGAATTATCGTTATTATCACCGCCTCGTTGACCTGGTAGTGTGACTTTTAACGCGGGTATTTGAGCTTTTGTTAGGGTAACAGAACTTTGTCCACCAGTATTACCAATCGCACCGTAGTTTTCAATCATTCCAGGATTAGATGTTGGCGTTGCAGTTTTTCTATCATCATATCCTAGTGGAACTTTACCACGCATATCTATAGTTGGTCCAAAACCTTCGACTACATCTCCATTAGCTAAATGCCAACTATCTGACAAACTAGATAATAAACCAACAAAGAATATAACTGCACCCATTGGGGCATTATATATTTGTGCCTGTGGTATTGGATTTTCTGGTTGTGCTTTTACGCCGGTATCAGTGGATCCAATAAACCAATTACCGTTTGATCCTATAGTTGGAGTTACACCATCTTGACCGTAAAGAGAATCAATCCAAGAAGTTTCAGACAAAACAGGATTATCCGAAGTAGTAGCTGCATATATTTGATAGGCTGATGCACCTGAATCGGATGTACCATTAAACCCGTTCAAAAAGTCCTCGCGGGTAATCCAATAGGGTTTTCCGGTAACGGCGTCGTTGAAAAGGAAGCGACAACCTGCAGGTGGAGCACCTACCCAGCGTTCGAATTGAGATGTAAATTTCTTTGTTTTCAGATTGCTTGCCATGGCTTATATTTCAATAAAGTAATTATCTTCTGTAATAATAAATTCGTCGTTCTCGGTTGCCAATAGCGTGTAAACTGTATTTATATCGCCCATTGGTGAGTAATATCGTTCGGAGTTTACCGGCTCAATTTTGAGCGATACACTTTCGGGCGCAGTTTTTAGCAACTGCATAGAGTAGTTATCGGAAGTGACCAGGCACTTTTGTTTTTTTAGTCCGGATATAAACCACATGGCATTGGCCTGTAGCATATCGCCAATAAAATACATATCATCCTGCGATTTGTAACCGCTATCTACCGTCACGTTATTAGTGGCCGTTACGCGATTACGTGCCTTTTTAAAGTCGTTCAGTTCGGTATCAAATACATTGAAACTGGTATCTTCACCATACGAAGGTGTACGCTTACCGGTGCCGTTTACTTCTATAAATTCATATACTCCCAATGAATTACGGAACTTTATAAGGTTACTTTCTTCGCTGTTGTTATCGGTAATTCGGATAGTGATAACCGGAAGTTGACCAACTGAAAAATAGATTTCGCTTGCGGGTCCTCCCGAAGTAGAAGTAGCAAGCCACACGGGTAAGTTGAGCATACAGGGCACACCAACAGCACCTGGCGTAATGGTAATGCCTACGCCTGTATTGGTGTGCACAAATATGCTTTCGTCGGAAGGTGATAGGAAAAACAGGCATGCCAGCTCTTTGCGCGACATACGGATAAGGTTTCCGTCGGTACGAGTGGTGAGGATCCAATTTGCAAGCGGATTTAAAAAACGATACTCAAAAGCATCGGTTTGTTGCTGGATCAGAAATTTTTGAAACTCTTTGGATAATCCACCCGGAATAACTTTGGCAGTAAAACTATACGCGCTTACCGTTTCGGTAACTGTATATGAGTTGACAAAATCGGGTAGATTTATTTGATGCGTAAGTGTAGCGTCATAGGTTAGGCGTACAAGGTTAGCGAGTAGGTCGGAAATATCAAATGATAGTTTCCAAGTTGTAGGACCTATCTTGTAAGGGTGAACAGATATATCAAATGTTTCGGTACCAAACGCAATATTGAAAATACGCATCACACCCGAATCGGTAGTAAACTCGAAACGGATAGGATTGCGAACAAATGAATATGTAGATGGTACTAATATAGGAGTCATGCGCTGTGGTAATTTTATGAAACAAAAATACCAGAAAGCGCATGACGGTTAAAGGACAAATCTACTCGTACAGTTTAGTAGTTCGGAGGTTGGCTTCTATCATTTTAATGCCGTCATCTGAAATCTCGTACTTCATATTTTCGACAATGAAAGGTTGACCGCCCAACAATTTTTGTTGTGCATAATCGAAATTTTGAAACTGCACTACCGACAAATTAAAATTGGTGAGAATAGGTTGATAGGAATTATTGAGTACATCATTGAATTTCTTCCAGAATGTTTCGAACAATCCTTTTTCACCTCCATACACCATGTGTAGGTTTCCGTTCGGTTGACCAATATTATTGTACGAATGAGTTGACGCGAATACTATTTTAGATCCTATATGCTGACGACTAGATGTTTCGTTAGGGTCATCAACTCCACGGCCATGAAAAAAGCAAAACATAATAGGGCAAACGGCTGTACTATCCGACGTATCGGTTATTATATTACCTTCAGAACGGATTTTAGTATTCATCATTCTTACATCACCGATGTATGGCATAGGTGAGAAATAACCAAATCTACTATTTGCTGCAGTTGGTACCTGATTGGCAATGTCTCCATAAACCATTGGTACCACTGTATGCGTTGATTTTACTTCGTGCGCTGTCAGATCATCAGTTTCGGTATAAAAATCGAGTGATTCGTCGCCTATAGTTGTCATTTTACCATCACTCACCTGAAAAACAGTACATAGATTTTTAGAGAAATAATACCCATCGTCCAGCGTAGTAGTAACCGAAAAAATAAGATACTCCATCGGAGTAATAGTCTTATTTCCGTACAATTTTTGATAAGTGGCAAAGTTAGATTTCACCTGATCGAGTGAATGATCGCACGAAAGCTTCAGCGATTTAAAGCTTTCAATATTATTTATAGGTTCTACCGAAACGTTTTTTGTCAAATCAGCATCAACCGTTTCTAAAATATCGTTCCAAAAAACTACTTTCACATCAAGGCCGTTATCGGATAAAAAGAAATCACATCCATAACGATTACGTATTCCGTCTAGGAAATTGTTTACCGTGCCGGTAGGTACCAGATGTTCGTAATGAAGTACTCCTGTCATAATTGCATCGCAAGTATTATTCAGTACTACCTCTTTTTGCAAATCGGTATATTTTGTCAAATAGTCCTGATTGAGTGTATATCCGAAATATTGAAACAAATGCGTAAGTACATACGATAGCTTCAGAAATGGAGTAAGATTGTATCCAATTGGAAATTGAACAGTTATACCATCATTGGTTACACTATCACCCAATCGGGTAATTAATGGATAATAGGGTCGTGATTGACTATCAACCGGTGGATTTGACAAACCTATCTGACAGCTATTCAACAACGAATATTTTGTATATGTAATTTGTAAATTCGGAGTATCCGGATTTGAACTGGTAATGGTTTTACTTTCTATTTTTGTACATACGGTAAACAGAAAGAAGTCGTCCACAGCATCACCTACCATCACACTTTCAAGATGATTGATCCATGCCAACACTTTAAATTGTGTTGGTAGGTTGAAATCATCGCGTACTACTGACGAAAACACTTTCGGCATAGTAACTTCATTCATCTGCGCATAGAAAATTGATTCGTCGAACAGACATGTAGCCGTTATCATTTTACGCGACGAAGATGTTACTTGCAAGGTTGCAGGGCGTTGGTAGATGCCGGCATTGATAATGATTTTTCGCTTTGGTAAGTATTTATATCGTCTATCTGTGCGATATGGATACTGCAGCAACTGAAAATTAGTATCGGTTGGTGGTAATGATATCGACAGCGAAACGCTTCCTTTATCACTCAGAAAAGGATTTGATTTTTCAATACTCAGTTTAAATTTAGCGGGCAAATCGTAATCACACCCGGTTTCGTAGTCAATTAATCGTATCATTTGCGTGCCCCCAATCCTTTGTATTCTTCAGCAAGTGCCGAAGATCGTTTAAACTCCCAGTAATTTATTTCCGCTTCAACTTTGGTTTCAGCAAATTTATTCACGGCTTCCATAAATTTTTCAGCAAATCCATTCATTGATGCATATTGCAATATTGAATTATTACTATCACCCGTATATCCACCATCGGCAAAACCTGCAGGAAGCGGGTTTCGTTTGCTGCGTTGCTGCTTTACATTATCGATTTTACGAACGTAAGCTGCCGTAACCGGGTTGCTCATTTCCTCCTGAGCAACTACATATTCACGCTTATGAGCATATCCGGCCACTTCGTATTTTTCGCCATCACCGGTATATCCACCTTCAGCAAATCCGGGGTTATTTACTACCACTTCACCGGATTTATTACTTGAGGTTGATGAGCCTGAAGATGAATCCAATGTACTAGCCATTATAGCTGCTTTTTGAGATTTTATGGCATCTATTTGAAGTTTTGTTGTAGCTCCAATAACTATAGCAGCTACAGCTCCTCCGATAGGTCCAAGTTGAGCAAATGCTTGTACAATGGCCAAAGCACCTGCAGCAATGGTTTGTGCAACTTTTATATCTGCATCCCTATCTGCTTGTTTCTTTTTTAGATCCAGTTCTTTTTGCGCATACTCATCTTCAATTTGTTGTCTGGCATTAGCATTATTTCCGGCAAGAGATAGTTGTTTTTGTTTCTCTGCTTCAAGATTATCAGTTTCGGCTTGATCTTTTGCCTGAATATAATCAGACGCTATATTTATGACTGCCTGTACTTTTTGAATATATTTTGCAGCAACTCCAAGCCTAGCTTTCCATTTATCTTGTTCAAATTCTTTTTCCGAACTCAATCCATCTGCATATCGTTTCTTTGCAGCTTCCATTTCTAATTCATACTCACCTAGAATAGAATCTTTTGCATATTTAGATTTGACTTTACTTTTTTCTTTTTGAAAATTTTCCTCTTGTTTAATTTTCTGATCATCAATTTGCGACTGAGTATCGGCAATGGCCTTTTGACTGGCCTGTAATGCTGCAATATATTCGGGAGTTGCAGCCATTTCGAGTCCCGCCAGCAAATCGTTGAATTCTTGCTGTGCCTGCAATCGTGCACTAAGCCCTTCCGAATTTATACGATCAACTTCATCTTCGTACTGTTTTTTGGTAAGTTTTCCATTGGCATATTCAGTTTTAGCGGCTTGAAGTTTAGCATTTGTAGTGGCTTCAATTGTTTTTAATTGAGCCGTATTAGAACGATTAAGCGAGTCGAGAACAGCTTTATCAACTGCAGTTTCTATGTCTTCGCGTTTCTTTTCACTCTGCACTACAATATCGGTTAATATGGCTTGATGCTCTTTGTAAATTATTTCATAGGCTTTTAGCTTATCACCTTTCAATCCACTATTTTCGGGTGATTGATCTGATGAAATTCCGGTGTCTTTTTTCAACCGGGCATAACGGGAATTTTCGGCATCAATCGTTATTTTTTGAATATTGGCGATATACAATTCTTCTAATCGCAATTTTTCGGCCAATTGCTCTTTCGTCAGATTTACCAATTCTTTCCCAAATAAATCAGCAGCTTTCAGACGAACATTATTATCTTGTTCCTCTGCCTTTAGTTGTTTGGATGCATCTTCAAAAACTCGTTGACGAGCTGACAATTGATCATCCAATATCTTTTTAGCTGCTTTTGCAGCATCATCACGTTTCTTTCTAAGCTCTTTCTGTTTTTTTATTTCATCGTCGGTAAGTTCCTTTTCTAATTTATTATTAGTTCTGATTACTCTTTGTAGTTCCTGCTTTGCTTCACCTTGTACGCGAATAGAAGTCACTTGTTTTTCAACTAAACCATCAATTTCATCACCTACCGTTTTATTATATTTATGGAAGAATGCAGCCATATTTTTAACGGAACTTCCTGTTTTAGCTTCGAGCGCATCCAGTTGTTTTGATGCATTTGCACCGGCTACTGCATTTGTTCCACCAAACGAACCTCCTGTTGATCCGGATGTATTCATTATACCTTCCAGATCCGCTTTATGTTTTAAATAAGCTTTAGTAGATGCCATTAAAGCCTGAAAATCTTTCTTGTTATAATTTTCCATGAAAGTTTCATATTCACCTTTGCTCATTCCAGTTAAAGATGATATTTTTTTCATTTGATTTTTATAGTCTTTATCGGCAATATCTTGCTTCAATTTAGCCTCATCTTCGGTCATTTTTACAATTTCCTTACCAGCTTCCAACCGTTTTTTTGTATCTGCATTCACATTTCGTTGAAGTTCCAATAAATCTTGCTTTTTATTGAAATTCTTAGCTTCCTCTACCGTTAAAGCCTGTTGTTCCTTCTTTATTTCACCAAGTGTAAGTTTATATTCACGCCCGGCATTGAATGCTTCAATCATTCCTCTGAATGAAAAATCGCCACTTGCAAGCGATTTCAATAGATAATCCCATGAGTTAGTGAAACCCTCTATATCAGCTTTAAATTCTTTTGAAGTAGCACGTGTACTCATCATCACTTCACCTACAAACGCAAGTGCACCGGCTACCAATCCAATAACAGCTGCATATTTTCCCAAAGCAGGAATCATACCCATCACATCACCACTTTTAGCAGATGAAAGAAAACTACTAAAACTGGCAGCTCCTTTATTCAAAGTATTGCTGACATCATCCGTTTTACTTTTTAGGTTTACTTTTGCCTGAGAAACTGCATTAATTTCTTTTTCGAGTTTTGCGTATGCTTCAGGGTGAAGTGATTTTGAAGTATTATCAAGCTGTTTTAATAGATCGTTAGACGTTTTTTTCAATTGCTGCATAGTCATATTATCATAACCCAGCGTTTTTTCATGCTCCTTAATCTTCAGCGTATTTGTCGCAATCGATTTTGAATTTTGATCGTACGATGCCTTAAGATTATTCCATTCGGTACCATTTTTTTTACCTTGAGCTTCGAGGTCACGCATATCCTTAGCCAATGCTTTATTTGTATTGGCTAATTCTTTACTCTCAAGTGTTACCTTATGAATTTCCTGCTGTGTTTTTGAAGCATCCAGCGAAAGGATCCATTTTATTTCGTCATCTTTTAATTTTCCAGCCATGGTATTATAGTTCAAATTTTATTTCTAATTGTTGTCCGGCATCTTCCAGTTGTTTGCGTATTACGGCACGTATTTCGTCGGTCATACCGTAGCGAAGTGTAGGTAATGTTTCGCCGTACAGTACGCCCCAAACGGCACGGTTATACAGGTGAAGTTTTCCGCGTAATACCCAATTATTTCGAATATCATTAAAGCGTAGGTATTTCAGTATGCGAACCGAAACGCTGAAGCGTTGACTTGCACCGGTAATTCCAAACCCGCGTGCATCAAGATTTGCGAACAGCGTACCGGTACGTTCTTTCATTACCTGGTGCGCCACATCGCTTTGGATATCGAATATTTTATTTACTCCTTTTCGAAGTGTATCAGTAGCAAACTTGTCTTTAATTATTTCGTCCGAAAGCATACGCGATTGTTATTTTATTCAATGTAAAGATATAGAGGTACAGTTTGCGTATAAAGGACAGAATTAGTTGATAGTGGAGAGTTGACAGTTGAAAATGTGGAGATGAAAAAAGCCCCTGACATGATTTGTCAGGGGCTTTTTTCTATTAATTGTAAATGGTAAATGGTGAATTGTAAATTTATTCGCCTATTCCAAAGTTTTTCATAATAACGTTATTGATCACGCGCTTTCGTTCCTCGGTATTCATGCTTTTGTAAGCATCTTTTTTACCGTCGATAGCGTTTTTACGGAGCGTAGAACCTAATTCAGTTTCTCCCATGGCTGCACCGTCGTAGTAGCTTTGCATTTCGGGTGAATCGGGTATTTCAATAGCGATAGCCGTTTCAGTCAAACAATTATCACTTACGTTACCGCGTAGCAACCGGATAGCATGCATGGGGGGAAAACCGAGACGGCCACATTCGTACATTACTTCTAATGTTGTCATACTGGCAACATCGAAAATGGGTTTTGATTCTTTAGGTTCTTTGCTCATAATTATATAATATCAATTTTTTTATTAAGTTCAGATAAACCTGCATTTGCAGGTTTTAAAAAGGGAGAATTCTCTCTTTTTAAAGTTCTTCCTAAAAATTAAGTTTAAGTCGGTTATTGTTTTCTCTCCATTCATCAATTGTCTGTTTTCGGGTAATATTCAATTCTTTTTCTACAGCATCTAATATATTTTTTGCATCTCTGAAGTTGAGTTTAGCTGCTGCTTGTTTATCAAGGTAATCATTAATTGTTTGACGTTGTTCTTTCAAAAATCTTTCCGGTTCAGCAAAATGGCAATAAAGTACACGATAACATTCAATTTGGTATTTTGCAACTGATTCTTGTGCTTCCGGCTTTACATTTTTAGGGTTAATGGTAAACAGCCATCCATAAATAAATTCTTTGGGTAAACATACCATTTCATACTCTTTGCCATCGCTTCCAGTTGTTGCGCTCAGGGCAATAACTGAACTCAAAAAATCATGCTCTTTTAACTTAGCATATTGTGTTGGATACTGAATTCCCAATGCTTCACAAATTGGCTTAATCGGAATTAATTCATCTTCTGTTGTAATGATTTGTACATTGTTTACTGTAGCTACTTTGTTTGTTTTTGTTTCCATTTTATAAAATTTTATTGATTAATATTAAATTACGCTACAAATATAACATAACTATTTGATAATCAAATATATAAATAATATTTTATTGAAAGTTTAACTATTTTGGGTTTAAAATTTAATTAAGTTCAAACGGCATCAGTCGTTTTTTGCCAATCATTACCGAATATAGATCTAAATTAGATATTTCACGCTCTATTTTTCTCCAATCTTTATGATTCATATTTACATTTAAAACTGGAAGTACGCCAGTCTTTTTAAATATAAACCGGATACCTCTAATTAATTCGTTTAAGTTTTTCGACTCCAGGTTATATTCACTCCATTTAAAAGAGGAGCAATTTTCTAAATTAGTAAAAAAATCAGGATGCTTTTTTACATCAAATCCCATATAAAATGATTTCATTTCTTAGCTCCTTTCCAAATTGGTAATACTTCTGTTAATGAGTCTTTAATTATGACTACCGAATTAAGGTACCTTGCAATCTCAATCATCATTTCAGGATCACCGGCATAGTTATCCAGTTGGCGGGTGATAAAGTCCTGAATTTTACTCAAGCGGTTTATATGCATTTCGGGAACTGAGATATCATACTCACTAACTGGTTCCCAGCCTTGGATCATTGCTATTATTTCGGGAGTTATTTCAACTCCATCTATTACGTGTATCATTTTGAACCTCCTTCTGGTACTAAGTTTTTTAATGAATTTTCCATATTGAGCACATAGGTTAATGATGCTTTAATGTCTTCTGTATAATCATCATTAGAGCCATTGCACATAAGCTTTATAAGAAGATTTTTTGTTTCGTCAAGTTCAATCAGCATTTCTTCAGGTCTTGAATCACATCTATCATACCATGATGTTAGTTCTTTGACCATTTTATCGGTAAGTTCAAGACCGTCGATAGATACGTTTTTCATATGGCTTCC
>Ga0302215_10003174_pt1 | contig 11114 bp, 12 predicted proteins | sample II_Fen_N3_1_FD_194580 | JGI IMG/M metagenome (GOLD analysis project Ga0302215, IMG submission 194580) | Peat permafrost microbial communities from Stordalen Mire near Abisko, Sweden - II_Fen_N3_1 | ecosystem: Environmental > Terrestrial > Soil > Wetlands > Permafrost | place: Sweden: Abisko... | reverse complement strand
AATGATCTGAATTATCTTGAAAAAAAGCCATTAAGGACCTATGTTGGCATGAAATACCACGATGGTTTTTCGGATCATTTGCCTGTTTACACTGATTTTTGGTACTAATTCAACAAATTAAAAAAAATATGGATATTCAACTTTTCATTCCTTGTTATATAGATCAACTCTATCCACAAACCGGATTCAACACAATCAAAATTCTTGAGAAGGCGGGGTGCAATGTACTTTATAATCCAAAACAAACCTGTTGTGGACAACCTGCATATAATAGTGGTTACTGGAAAGAATCGGCTCAACTGGCAGAAAAATTTCTTACTGATTTTCGACCGGACATACCAATTGTCTCCCCGTCAGGGTCATGTTCAGGTTTTATAATTCACCATTATCATAAAGTATTAGCCAACAGACCGGATTTACTTGAAAGGCATCTGCAAATGAAGGATAAAATTTACGAGTTATCTGATTTTCTTGTAAACATATTGAAGGTTAAAAATCTTGGATCAACATTTCCACATAAGGTTACTTTTCATGATTCATGTTCAGCACTTAGAGAATATGGCATCAAAGATGAACCCCGCATATTGCTGTCACAAGTGCAGGGGCTTGAACTCGTTGAAATGGAAGAAAGTGATACATGCTGTGGTTTTGGTGGTACTTTTGCTGTTAAAAACAATGCTATTTCATCAGCAATGACACAGATGAAAGTGCAAAATGCATTAGCTACAGGTGTTGAATATTTAATCAGCACAGAAGCTTCCTGTCTGTTGAATATCAATGGATATTGTAAAAAGAACAAACTCCCCCTAAAAGGAATCCATTTAGCGGATATTCTTGCAAGTGGTATATAGAGTATTCATATAATTCAAAATGCATTACATTGTAAAACGTTGTTTCATATTCAATGCAGCAGTAATTCCCAAAAATTTATTCATAGATAAGGTTATAACTATTTCCATTTTATCTTTATGATCATCTGAACATAAATTTTTCATATCCATATCAAACAACAGGTGTATAAAACAAAAGACCCGAAGCTTCGGGTCTTTTGTTTTATACATGGGTAACAAATAACGGAGTATCCGAATGTAACACCATTTTATAAGCCAATCCGGGGTTAAACAGGCGGGCAAATATATTTCTCCTTCGTGAATTAAAGGCCAGAACGTTAATTTGATGGTCAGCCATGTAGTTATTGAGATATTCGGGAGTATCATTCGCATTCAACAAATCATAGTTTGTTATAAGCTGAGGATAATGATTTGCAAAATAAGATTTAATACCCACCAGCATAACTTCACTCCAGGCAACATTCTTATCCGAAGCATGAATAAAATGCAATTCTATATTTTCAGGACCGAAAAGTGATATTGCCCGATCTATGGCTATCAGGTCTTTTTGATCAAAGGTTGTCAGGAAAGCAACCCTTTTGATATCATCAGGTGATTGCATGGGCATTAATATTGGGACTGCAAATACAGGCGTAATGCATGATTCCATAACCTCAGCAGTCACACTTCCTATCAGTTCGTTTGTTAGTTTTCGTCCGTGAGTGCCCATCACCACTAAACCCGGTTTGTTTTTTTTGCAGTAATCCAGTATCTGGTCTTCCGGAACTCCTTCTTTTAATTCGAAACTGAAAGGAATATTTGGAAGTTCACCTTTGGCAATCCGTGCATGGATCAGTTTTGTCATATTCTCGATTTCCGTATCGGCAGAGCTCAGAATCTTTTTAAGCAATTCACTGTCACTAATGCTATAAGTACTCATATCATTGTTCGAAGATATGGTAAATGCCGGACTAAAATAAACATAGAGAAAAACAACTTCCGAAGCTAGTATATCTGCAAAATGGAATCCGAAATCAGTTGCTTTAGGCACCTGATCTGTAAAATCAATGGGGATCAATACTTTTTGAGTGGAAGTACTTCCGGTAGCCGGTTCATGTTCCCAGGCGCTTTCCATTTCTTCAACTATTTTCAATGCCCTGGGTAAATCACTCTCCTTGATGCGAACACGCACTCCAACCGACATTTCGGGATGTTCCAGATTGAGGTTATGGATCACTGTTTCAATATTATTCTCTTCCAAAACAGTTTTAATCATTTGTGCCCTGTTAAAAGTGCGGATAGCAAGGGTTACTAATTTATCTTCCATAATTCATTTTAATTTATCGGTTTATAAAACAATATTAGAAGTCATTAATTTGGTCATTTGAATGTTATGACAGCGCGGTAAAGATAGCCAATATTAACTAACAGAACGTTTATTTTCGGATTAAATTTTAATGAACCCGAAAAAATAACTTACATTTGTAACAATATTTAATAACAAATGAAAAAATGAACATAAAAATCAGGAAAGGGCTTTCAATTGCAACACTTATTGCTGTAATTGTGTTCGCTATATTTATTTTTTTCAAATTTTATTTCGTGTTCGGCGAAGGCGTCAAAGCCGGAGAACTGAATTATTTCGTCCACAAAGGGTATATTTTTAAAACTTTTGAAGGTAAAATGATTCAAACAGGTTTCCGTTCACAATCAGCAGGAACCATTCAGTCATATGAGTTCCCTTTTTCAGTGGAGGACAAAGTAATAGCCGATTCATTAATGCGTTGCAGTGGAAAGGAAGTTGAATTGCATTACCGGGAATATCTTGGCATACTTCCATGGAGAGGTGTCAATAAATTTGTTGTCGATAAAATTGTATCTGTGAAAAATCGTTGATTGATGTGATGATGTGATGATGTGATGATGTGATGATGTGATGATGTGATGATGTGAAGATGTGATGATGTGAAGATGTGATGATGTGATGATGTGATGATGTGATGATGTGATGATGTGATGATTTGATGATGTGATGATGTGATGATGTGAAGATGTGATGATGTGATGATGTGATGATGTGATGATGTGATGATGTGATGATGTGGTGATGTGGTGATGTGGTGATATTAGAATGTGACAGTAATTTTTGACATTTACTGATTTCAAATTCAGACTTTACTTCCGATTCAATTTTCTTAATTTCATATCAAAAAAAAAATAACTACTTTTGCAAATGCAGGAATAATTATCTGCTGAAATTTACTTAAACACCTATTTCATTGGAAACGGACGCTTTATATTCTATCTTCGGGGGCATTACGGTTCACTCTTTAACAAATCCGGCCTTATTTTCAGCCATACTTTCCCTGATTGTCAGCATTGTATTACTTGGGCTTTCGGCCATCATATCGGCTTCAGAAGTTGCATTCTTCTCACTTGATCCTCAAACGATGAATGAACTGGAAGACAGCGAACGGAAAGCCGACAAAAATATACTCAGGTTATTACAAACTCCACAACGACTACTGGCTACAATTCTGATTGGAAACAATTTTGTAAATGTTGCTGTCATCTTGTTATTGACACATTTTACTACTTCCATTCTTAATTTCGACACTGTTCCATTCCTTGGATTTATTTTTCAGGCTATCTTTATTACATTCGTCCTGTTGCTTTTTGGAGAAATTATGCCCAAAGTTTATGCTACTCAATTTGCACAAAAGACTGCAATGAAAGCTGTTCCTTTGATTACAACGCTGGGCAAAATTTTCAGTCCGCTTGTCAGTTTTCTGGTAAATTCCACTTCGATAGTTAACAACAGACTTGCCAAACATACCCGATCCAACATTTCATTGGATGAATTGTCGCATGCACTTGAACTCACTTCAAACAGCAAGGATGAAGATACAGAGATTCTGGAGGGAATCATCAAATTCGGAAATATTCAGGTAGTAGATATAATGACTTCCCGGCTAGATATGGTTGTGGTTGATATTAAAACCAATTACAAACAATTGCTCGATATTATTATTAAATCGGGATATTCACGCATTCCCGTATATGCCGGGACACGTGATAACATCAAGGGGTTGCTATACAGCAAAGATTTGTTGCCTCATTTAGATAAACCTGATAATTTTCGTTGGCAAAGTTTAGTTCGTCAGGCTTACTTTGTTCCTGAAACTAAGATGATCGATGACCTGCTTAACGAATTTCAATTAAACAAAGTACATTTGGCACTAGTAGTCGATGAATACGGAGGAACATCGGGGCTGATAACGCTTGAAGATATTCTGGAAGAAATTGTTGGCGATATCAGCGATGAATATGATACCGATGAACAATTATTTACTAAAATAGATAATCACACTTTTATCTTTGAAGCAAAAATACTTCTTAATGACTTTTTCAAAATTGCAGAAATAGAAGAAGATGATTTTATTAAAGTAATCGATGAAGTAGAAACACTGGCTGGATTGATACTCGAATTAAAAGGGGACTTTCCGGTAAAAAACGAACGTATTGATTATGGGCGATATGTATTCGAAATTGTCGCAGCAGATAACCGCAGGATAAAAAAAGTAAAATTGTTTATCAAGGATGATTTTAATAAAATGGATGTTTAATGATGTGATGATGTGATGATGTGATAATGTGTTGATGTGTTGATGTGATGATGTGGTAATGTGTTGATGTGTTGATGTGATGATGTGATGATGTGATGATGTGATGATGTGATGATGTGATATGTGATGAAGTGAAAATGTGATAATTGGATAAAGATAAATTCTTTACTAACGTAAATGATAAAATGAAATTAAATCGTTCTTATACTTTAATATTACTAATTTGTATTTCCTGCCTGATATGTTCGTGCAGCAAGACTTCAATACCCCGTCCGTACGGATATTTCAGGGTTGATTTGCCTCAACATGCATACCGAACAATTGACACATTGAATCTGCCGTACAGGTTCGATATCCCAACGAATGCCAGGTTAATTTCACGTCAGGCAGATGGAGAAAAATACTGGATAGATTTGTATTATCCAAATCTGAATGCCAGCATATATTGCAGTTACAAACCTGTAAAGGGCAATCTGATTGAATTACTGGAAGACACCCGCAAAATTGTATATAAACACAGTGTCCGTGCCGATGGAATTGGTGAAAAGGTATTCGAAAGTCCTGAAAATAACGTACATGGGATCCTTTACGATCTGAAAGGAAATACAGCTTCGTCGGTTCAGTTTATATTGACCGACAGTACCCGTAATTTCTTTCGGGGGGCATTATACTTCAACAACGTTCCAAACAAAGATTCTATCGCACCGATGGCTAACTATATCCGTGAAGATGTGATCCGGTTAATGGAAAGTTTTCAGTGGAAACAATGAATCACACGCTGATTAAACTGGAAGAAGCAAGGATATTAGTGTGTGAGCTTACCGAAAGTTCTGACACACTCAAAAATCAGCTCTATCTGATTGAATCGGACCAAATTGAATTTGATAAAATAGTTTCTGAAAAAAGAAGGCTTGAGTTTTTGGGTATTCGTATTGCATTAAAAACATTGCTCCAAAAGGAAATACTGATTCAATATGATGAGGATGGGAAACCACATCTTTCCGACAAGAGTTATCAGATAAGCATTTCGCATAGCAATAAATGGATAGCAGTCATGGCGCACCCTACCAACAAGGTCGGGATAGATATTGAATGTCCGACAGATAAAATTCAAAAATTATATACCAGGTTTCTAAGTCTGACCGAGCAAAAAGAGCTCTCAGGTGGTAAAGACATTCGGCAACTCCTTTTGGCCTGGTCGGCAAAAGAAGCTTTATATAAAATTATTGGCAGAGAAGCGATCGACTTTGCCAGTCAACTGAGGATTTTTCCTTTTGAAGTAAAACCAACGGGAGAAATAAAGGCACAACACGTACCTTCCATGTCTCGATATAAACTGTATTATCAACAAAATGATACTTACACATTAGTGTATTGCCTGAAATAAAATCAACCTGAATATGAAAAGTATCTACAAAAACATCCTTTTAAAAAGAGAATTAAATCACAAAATGCTGGCAGTCCTGTTGGATCCCGATCAATGCCATGGAAGAGTTTTAGCCAGCACAATTGCCGAATTGAAATCAAATATCCCCGATTTTATTTTTGTAGGTGGATCACATACATTAAATTCAGTTGATTCACTGATAGATCTGTTGAAAGAAGAAATCAAAACGAATATTATTTTATTTCCCGGGAATGCAACACAATTTAGTTCGAAAGCTGATGCATTACTATTCCTGTCACTTTTATCAGGTAGAAATGCTGAATTTCTAATCGGTCAACATATAGGTTCGGCAGTGGCGATTAAGAAATCGGAAGTTGAAGTAATTCCAACCGGGTATCTTCTGATCGATGGTGGAAAACTAACTTCGGTTGAATATATCAGCAACACCCGCCCCATTCCACGTGACAAAAAAGGAATTGCACTATCCACAGCTGTTGCTGCTGAGTTATTGGGCATGAAACTGGTGTATCTTGAAGCCGGAAGTGGTGCAACTATCCCTGTGCCTGCGACTATGATTGAATATGTAAAAAAAGGATTGTCACTCCCTTTAATCGTTGGTGGTGGTATCAGAACCACCGATCAATTAAAAGAAGCATTTGATGCCGGGGCTGATATTGTTGTTGTAGGAAATCTCTTTGAAACTTCACCCTTAAAAATTGCTGAATTTGTTGAATTCACCACAGAGTATGCACTCAAAAATGCTACTAAAAACAAGAAATAGAATCCAAAAATAATTCTGACTTTTCATTTCATCTTTTATCTTTTGTCTAATGTCTTTTGTCTTTTGTCTTCTATCACCGCAGTTTATTCCTGTCAAAATGTGGACCGGCGATTTGTATAAAAAACAAGAAAGAGATACCTGAAGCAATTGCACCTGCCAAAAAGGCTAAAGGCAAACCTCCTTGGGCATCAGCCAGAGTTCCTCCCATAACTAATCCAAAGCCAACACCCAGGTCCCAACTGGTTAGATAGGTCGAGCTGGCAGTTGCACGCCGGTTGTTCTGAGCCAGATTTACAAAAAGAGTATTGTAAGCAGGAAAAATCATCCCATAACCAACACCCAATATTACTGCAACCAGATAGAAAAGTCCAATCATCAGTTGTGAGTTGTAAATTTCAACTTTTTTTAAAGAAGCCAACATAAAAAAACCAAGCAGACAAATCAATGTTCCACATCCGATAACATAAAGCATCCTGCCGCGATCAACCAGCTTACCGGCAAATAAACGTGATCCAATCAATCCAACAGCCATTAGGGAGAAAAAAATACCCATTCCACTATTAATTCCCAGCTCTTTACCGTATATGGCTACATAAGTGGTGAGCATACCATACGGAATTCCCAACATTAACAGACAAAGACCGGAATAAAATCCTTTCAACAGAAAAAATCTGTCGAATGCGATAGGTTGCTTGATACTTCGTATAAATGCCTTATCTGATTTGATGGTAAACACAACTATAAATCCCAGCAATCCGCTTGCGATAGCTGTATAAAAAATAGCATCATAACTGTAATAATCATGCATGAACAAGCTGATCATAGGTCCGATAGCCATAGCCAGGTTATTCGACACTCCGAAATAACCCAACCCCTCTCCTCTTCTTGCTGCAGGCATAATATCCACAATCAGGCTGTTCCCGGCTGTTGTTACCAATCCAAATGTAAAGCCATGCACAATCCGGAGAAACAAAAACATGCTTACCAGTGTTGCCAACGGATACCCGACAAAAGAAAGTATAAAAAGAAAATATGCAAGTATGTAGATCGGTTTTCGTTTGAAAATATCAAGAATAAAACCGGCAAGAGGTCGGATAAGTAATGCAGCAAGGGTATAGCATGATAAAATAATACCTACATACGACTTTGAAGTATGAAATTCTTCCATCAAATACAGCGGAAGTATTGGTAACAACAAATAGAATGCAAAGAATAGCAGAAAATTACTGGTACACGCACTTATAAAGGATTGCGTCCAGAGTTTATTGTTGGGTTCGAAAGTGTTATCATTCATACAAAAAGTAAAGAAGGCTTATTTAATCAGTTTAATCAATAAGTTGATTGAAATCACCATTCAAAGATTTAGTTGGATTAATGTGATAAACCAACTGAATACAGGGTTATCATTTCATCCGTAAAATTTTGCGATTTTTAGATTAAAAGCTTACAAAAAGAAACATGACACAGGCTATTTCACAGGTGGTATTGTTGATGCAGGTGGTGTAGTAATTCGATCGAAGAATGGATTCTTGGTTGATCCACTGATGGGAATTCCGTAGATGGAACTGCAACCCGGCATCAAATTCAGCTCCTGTGCTACCCTGCCTGCAGAGAACATTACCCGGCTATCTACCCTGTGATCGGCGGCTACCGAGCAAGCCGATCCAATCGCAATACCCACATCCACGGTGTTAAGTGCACAAGGAACTTCCTTATAAGCCAATTTTTCGGCGCAGGTCTCAAATCCACAATATCCACAGTTCAGGTTTTGAGTTTTTTGTTTTGTACCAATCAGAATTATCGCTTCCGCCTGCAATATGTTGTTGGCATCACGGGTAATAAATTTCATGCCGGTTTTTTGTGAATAATCCAACATGGCTTTAGACAGATATTCAATGGTATCACCTGTCAGCATCATGATTTCGATAATATCAATCCCTTTTCCTTTGGGTGCAGTACGTGCTGCTGTCATCATTTCATTCGCTACTTGCAGCAGCCGCTCGTGACGTGTATTGCGTTCGTTGATTAGCATAATTTGGTTTACAATTTTAATTTATACAATTTAGAATTGAACTGGCACTATATGACCCATAAATTGGTGTATTCTTATTTGTATTCATCATTTTTTTTCAAAATCAATTCATGCAATAACCCATTCGAAGCTACCAATTCACGTCCATATAAATAATTAGTTTCACCTTTATAATCAGTAACTTTACCACCCGCTTCTTTTACGATAATTGAACCTGCAGCTACATCCCATGGTTTCAGATCGTATTCCCAAAATGCATCAAACCTTCCACATGCCACATAGGCCAAATCGGTAGCTGCTGAGCCTAACCGTCGAACTCCACGGGCGTTTTTCATGGTCCATTTCAGAAACTCAATATAGCTTTCCATTTTGCTGAAATCGTTATATGGGAATCCTGTTGCTAAAAGTGAATCCTGAATGTCTTTTCTATCGGAAACATGTATGGGTATTCCATTCAAAAAAGCGCCTCCTCCCTTCCAGGCATAGAAACATTCGTCACGACCCACTTCATAAACTACTCCCAGCACTAATTCATCATGATCCAGCAACCCGATACTTACCGCATACACGGGAACTCCCTGAATAAAATTCGTGGTACCATCCAACGGATCAATCACCCAGTTATAACGCTCACCTTGTTTAGTACTTGTTCCTTCCTCTGCAATGAAACCCGATTCGGGCAAAATATCCGAAAGTTTTGCAATGATCTGAATTTCAGATTCTTTGTCCACATAACTCACCAAATCATGCAGACCTTTATTTTCGATCATTGAAACATCGAAACTCTTACGTTCACCTGCCATATACCTTCCGGCCGTACGGGCTATTTCGCAGGTTAATTCACAAAGTTGCCTGTAGGTTGAAGTCATATTTTTTATTTTTAAGTAAATACAAAGTTAGAACTTTCCTGCTTAACAGGCAAATGAATAAATACATAAATCAATAATTCACATATGTGCATTTTTATATGTGAAAACAAACTGTATTTTGCAATAATATGTTACTTTTACAGCGTCTTACACAAAAAGTATCCTAAAAACGAATTCAGCAGACTCAAACAAGTTGACAGTAACGTATTAACACGAAGTAAAAAAGCATTCTCAAAAATTAATTCGTTCTCCGGGTTTAAGATTTTATTTATTTTTACTTAGAATAATATTTCACAAAAAAGGAAAAACGTGAACTTTCAAATGGTGTATAATCATGCTTGGAAAATTTCAATAATTTTATTTACTTGATTATATATCTGGCGATTGACTTACTTAAATATCTGACACTGCTGCATAAAAAATTTAAATAGTACAATCTAATTTTTAAAATTAAAAGACTAAAATAACAAATTTAAATTCTTAACGACTGGAAAATCAATACGCCACTCAGTTTATTATTATAGAAGTAATGCACAGTAAACAATTAAGATACTTTAAATGTTTTGTTAAGTAATATTGGATTACTTAAACTAACATGAATGGATACCGGAGTTTGTCCTTTTCAATACTAAAATTAGCAATAAACATATATACATGAATCAAAACCGATAGGTTTAATCCTGTTGCGGTCAGTTTTAAAAAAGTGCAATAAGATTTTTTTTGAGGAATTACCCGAAAGTAAAATGATTCATAATCTAATGTATAAATTAATATACATAGTGCTATTAATGAGAATATCACGATTTTTGAATCCATTCGCATTTATCACAAAGTATATAAAAAGTATAATTGATAAAAATTAGTTTTTTTTAAATGAATTGGAATGCGATTAAAATTTTTTAAAGCTACAATCTCATTTTTTCTACTTAACCTACTAATACTATGAAATCAATCATCAAATTTATTTTTTATTTCCTAATATTGCTTTTCGTTTCATGCATTCAACCTATCGATATGGTAACGGTAATAAATCCAAATGGATCATGTTACCGTGAATTTACGGATAATGCCGATTCTGCATTTTTAATGGGTAATTTATCACCTGAACACAATCCATTTCCGTGTGTTATTGATTCAACCTGGGAAATTAAGTGGTCGTTCAGAAATTCAGGCTTAAGAACTGATTTTCCTTTAACCAATGCTGTATACGACTCTATCCGGGAGATAGTATCTAAATCGGTTAAATTAAATAATCAAAAATCAAAGGAGGATATTTTGGTTCGTGTACGCAGGAATTACAAATCCGTAGTCGAAATGGATAATGCCTTTAAATTTAAAAAAACCAATGAATGGAGCAAAATGAAAGTGACACATTCTCTGGATAAAAAGTGCATGTGGTTTTTTACATACTATACCTATCGTGAAAAATATTCTAAAATTGAAACAGGGCTGGAACTTCCTGTTGAAAATTATATGACCCGCAATGAATCGTTGTATTGGTTTACCGGAAAACCGAATATTCTGGATGGAATGAATGGCATAGAAGCAAAGGAATATATTGTGAAAATTGAAGAGAAATACAATAAATG